>Ga0222713_10004518_pt1 | contig 13932 bp, 15 predicted proteins | sample C33_649DmetaG_FD_165061 | JGI IMG/M metagenome (GOLD analysis project Ga0222713, IMG submission 165061) | Estuarine water microbial communities from San Francisco Bay, California, United States - C33_649D | ecosystem: Environmental > Aquatic > Marine > Unclassified | place: USA: California...
GTCCGCGGAATGACGGCCCGCCACCCACGCCGCCGCGAGCCGCGGGTGCGCGAGCGCCCGCGCGACGGGCGACGTGGCGCGCGCCCCGCGCGCAAGCCGACGCGCCTCCCGCGCGGCACGGCCTGCGAGCACGGCCGCGCATGCGAGCAGGAGGTCGTCGGCGTCGCGTGTGCGGGCGTCGCGCATCGCCACGAGCAGCCGCTGCAGCACGCGGCCCGGCAGCACGACAGCGACCTCTTCTATGACGGCCTCCACGAGGTGGGCGCGCCTGAGCGCAATGACGTCGTGGGCAAGATCCGCCGGATGCGCCAGCCAGCCGCGAGGCCCCGGCGTGCGTGCGGCGAAGCGACGCAGGGCCGCCTCGCCATCGAGTTGGGCGCCGAGGTCGTCGAGGCACTCGCGCACCTGCGCGCACTGTGGCCGCCAGGATCGCGCCAGGCCCTCCTCCACTGCCCGGCGCGCGCCCACCTCGTCACCCGCGTCGAGACACGTGAGCGCATGGCGGTAGCTCTCGAGCGGACCCCGGCCCGGGTGAGGCGGAAGAGGCTCACTGGGTTGCTCAGGCACCCATGCGACGCTAGGCATCCGCGGCGCACGCATGGCGAGCGCACCGTGTCGAGTCAGTTGCGGATGATCACCGAGGTGCCGCCGCGCACGAGGCGGGCGAGGCGCTGGATGTCGGCGTTGCGCATGCGGATGCACCCGTGACTCGCTGCCGTGCCGATGAGCTCGGGCTTGCTGGTGCCGTGGATGGCAACGCGGCCGTTGCCGCCGGCGTACTCGTTGAGCACGTTCGAGAAGGCCGTGAGCGGCATCACGATGGGACCGAGGAACGCCTTGGGGTCACCGGTGGGAATCACCTCGGCCACGGCGAACCTTCCGAGCGGCGTGGGGGTCTCCGACTTCCCAACCGCCACGGGGAATGACCGCAGCTTGCGCATGCCGCGGTACAGGTGGAGCTTGCGGTCGCCCACGTCGATCACGACGCGCAGGCGAATAGGCCGGAACACCATGTCCGCTGCGCGCACCCAGGCCGTGCTGCCGTTGGGGCGCACCGGAAGCAGCACCTTCACCCAGCGCACGCCGGCGACCACCTTCACGCCGCGCACCTGCAACCACACCGGGCCGGCACCAAGCGGGGCGATGGGCTGAAGCAGGCGCAGGGGCTTGCCACCGGGCGACGGCATGGCGCGCGCGGTGGCCACCACCAGCAGGCGACCTGCCCACGAGCGCTTCGGATTCGGCGGCTGCACCGGGGAGGGCGGGGCCACGGGCATGGGCTCGGGGGTGCTCGTGGGCTCCGGCACAGGGGTTGGGGCCGGGGGCGCTGCGGGCACCGGCTCGGCGGGCGTGGTACCCACGGGATCCTGCGCCATGGCGGCGCCAGAGGCCATCAGCAACGCCCCTGCGGCGCCAAGCATCACGAGCATCATGCGCATCCGTCCCATGCGATAAAGGTATCCCACAAGGGCCTCTCCGCTGCACGGGGCGGTCCGGGCCCACCATGTCATCATCCCGGCATGGACCTCTCCTGGAGCGGCATCGCCTTCCCCGCCGCCACGGGGTTCTTCGAGCAGATCGGAGACTGGGCGGCCGAGTACGGCTACCTGGCCATCTTCCTGGTGGTCGCGGGCGACGGCATCTTCCCCATCCTCCCCGGTGAGACATCCATCGTGGCCGGCGCGGTGTTCGCCGCCGAGGGCGACCTCACGCTGTGGGGCGTCGTGGTGGTGGGCGCCGTGGGAGCGGTGGTGGGCGACTCCATCGCCTACTGGGTCGGGCGCGGGGGTGCGCCATGGATACGCCGCGCGATCACCCGCATGGCGGGAGAGCACCGCACCCACGCCGCCGAGCGGATGGTGCGGCGCCATGGGCCGGCGCTGGTCTTCACGGGCAGGTTCCTCCCGGGCATCCGGATCGGCATCAACATGGCGTGCGGCGCCGGCCAGATGTCATATCGCAGGTTCCTGATGTTCGACATCGCCGGGGCCATCTGCTGGTCGCTGCAGGCGGCGCTCATCGGCTACTTCGCCGGCAAGGCGTTCGCCAACCAGATCTGGGTGGCGCTGGTGGTGGCGCTCGGCGTGGCAGCGCTCGTGGCGCTCTTCGTGATCATCCGCGAGCGCCGCATGGTGGCGCGCGAGGAGGCTCTCGAGGCTGCCGAGGATCGCGCCGCTACCCTTTCGACTGACCCCGCAACGGCAGCCTCCGAGGAGAGTGCATGAGATCCGCGCGCCGCGCACGCCCGATGGCCCTGGCGCTCGTCGCCGGCGTCGGCCTGGCCATCACCTCCGTGCCCGCGATGGCTGACGGCGGACGCACCGCGTGGCCGGGGTCAGCGCTGCTCGCCGGCGCGTGGAGCGGCACGGCGAGCAGTACGAGCGATCCCGACTTCACCTTCCCGGTGACGGCCACCGTCAGCGTGGCCGCCACCGGTCGGCCCACGGGCACGGTTGAGCTCGGCGCCCCGGTGAACTGCGTGGGCGGGTGGGGGCCGGTGTCCGCCGCGGGGCGCGTCACCACATTCGCCGAGGACATCGTGAGCCGTGTGCCCGGCGGGGACTGCATCAAGAACGGCACGGTGCGCCTGTCAGCGGCCAGCGGGGGACGCCTCCGCTACGTGTGGACCAAGGGCGACGATGGCAGCGTGGCCTACCTCAAGCCCGTCGGGGTGTCCGGCGCGTGGGTAGGCACCCTCAGCCAAGCCGGCCTCGGTACGGTGCCGGTGCGCATTCGCGTGGCGGGCGTGAGGGCCGGAGAGATCCACGGGGTATCGAGCTACGCCGCCCCGCTCGCCTGCGGCGGGCGCCTTGAGCCGCAGGGCGCCGGATCGCAGCGGCGCGCCGTGCTGCGCGAGGTCATCACCCGGAGCGCGAGCACCGCGTGCGTGGGCGTGGGTACGATGACGGTGGCGATGCGATCCGATGGGCGTCTCTCGTATCGCTGGGAAGGCGGGGGCGTGGTATCGACGGCGACGCTGAAGAGGGCCGGGTAGGCATGGGCACGCGCATCGACATCGACGGCCGCTCGCTGGCCGATCGCATGACAGAGATCCGCGGCGCGGACGAGGCCGTGCTGGTGATCGGGCGGCCCGTGTGCCCCGCCTGCCAGGTGACCGGCGCCGGCCTCGAGGCCCTGGGCGAGGCCCGCCCGGGGCTGTTCATGGCGTTCGTGGAGATGTGGGGCCCTGAGGATTGGCGCGCCCGCGGCGAGGACGGCTGGCCCGAGGGCGTGACGGTGAGCCCGTCGGCCGTGCCCGCCACGGTGCTCATGCGTCGCGGCGAGGTGGTGTCAAAGCGCTTCGGCGCGGTTCCGGCGCACGACCTGGACCGCTGGATGGACGAGCACTTCGGACCTGCGGCGCACCCGCTGCCCGAGGGCATCACTGAGGCCGAGCAGGCGGTGCTCGACCGCACCGCCGCCCGCCGGGCGCAGCATGACGCCGTGAAGGGGCGCTGAGCGCGCCCACCATATGGGTGCTCGGGGATCAACTCGATCCCTCGGGCCCGGCATTCCGGGGACACCGACCGGGCGAGGCCCGGGTGCTGATGGTCGAAAGCGATCACGCCCTCGCTCGCCTGCCCTACAACCGCGAGCGCCGCGTGCTGGTGATCGGCGGCATGCGGCGGCTGGCCGACCGCCTGCGCCGGGATGGCTGGGCGGTCGACCTGCGCCGGGCGCCCACGCTCTTCGCGGGCGTGATGGCCCACGCGACGGAGGAGCAGCCCGACCGCCTGGTGGTGGCCCACCCCACCTCGCGCAGCGGCCTCGCGCTGGTGCGGAGCCTGGCCGACGCCCTGCCGGTGCCCGTTGAGGTGCGCGAGCCCGTGGGCTTCATCACGCGTCCAGGGGAGCTCGACGAGATCCTCGGAAAGCGCGCGCCGCGCATGGACACCTTCTACCGCGACATGCGGCGACGGCTGGACATTCTCGTGGATTCGCACGGCGACCCGGTGGGCGGCGCCTGGAGCATGGACAAGGAGAACCGCAAGCCGCCGCCGCGCACCCGCGACCTGGGAGCGCCGGCTCCATGGCTGCCCCCGGCCGACGACCCGCTCGACGCATCGCTGCGTCGCGAGTTCGCGCCGCTGCCAGAAGTCGGCGAGGGAGGCGAGCGCGTGATGGCCGCCGACACCGATGAGGCCGAGGCCGCGCTCGACCGCTTCATCGAGGCGCGCCTCGCCGGGTTCGGCCCGCACGAGGACGCCATGATGGACGACGACTGGGCGATGGCGCACTCGCTGCTCTCAGGACCCCTCAACCTGGGGCTCCTCTCCCCGGAGCGCGTGGCCCGGCGGGTGGCCGACGCCCTGGGGGACGGCGCGCCCATCGCGTCGGTGGAGGGCTTCGTGCGGCAGGTGATCGGCTGGCGCGAGTACGTGTGGGGTTGGTACTGGAAGCGCACGTGGCGCGATGCCAACGCCCTCGGGGCCGAGGCGCCCGTGCCCGCGGCGCTGTGGAGCGGCACCACCCGCATGCGCTGCGTGCAGGTGGCCATGGACGGCATCCACCGGCGCGGCTACTCGCATCACATCCAGCGGCTCATGGTGCTGGGCACCCTCATGCTGCTGCGCGGCACCGAGCCCTGGGCGGCCACCCGGTGGTTCCAGGCCGCCCACGTTGACGGCTCGGCGTGGGTGATGGCTCCCAACGTGATCGGCATGGCGCTCTACGCCGACGGCGGCCAGATGATGACCAAGCCCTACGCCGCCAGCGGGGCGTACATCAACCGCATGAGCAACCACTGCCGCTCGTGCCCCTACGACCCCAAGTCGGCCACCGGGCCCGATGCCTGCCCCTTCACCACCCTCTACTGGGACTTCCTCGACCGGCACCGCGAGCGGCTCGGGCAGAATCCCCGCATGTCGCTCTCGATGCGCAACCTCGAGAAGAGGCAGGACATCCCGGCCATCCGCGCACGCGCACGCGAGGTGATGGCCGCCCTCGACACGGGAGTGGACTGATGGCCGACCAGCCGAAGCGCCGCGGGCGCATCACCACGCGGGGCCCCGGCACCGAACGGGTACGCGACGCCGACCTCGCGCTGTTGCAGGGCCCCGAGCCCGACTTCGTCTCCACCGACCCGTGGCGTGCGCTGCGGATACTCGGGGAGTTCGTGGAGGGCTTCGACCTGCTGGCTCGCGTAGGGCCGGCGGTATGCGTGTTCGGATCGGCGCGCACGCCCCCAGATGACCCCGACTACGCAGCGGCCGTGGAGATCGGCCGGCTGCTCGCCCGCGAGGGGCGGGCCGTCATCACCGGTGGCGGCCCCGGCCTCATGGAGGCCGCCAACAAGGGCGCGTCCGAGGGCGGCGGGCTGTCGGTGGGACTCAACATCGAGTTGCCGCACGAGCAGTATCGCAACCCATACGTGAACCTCGGCGTGGACTTCCGCTACTTCTTCGTGCGCAAGACGATGTTCGTCAAGTACTCCGAGGCCTTCGTCGTGATGCCCGGCGGCTTCGGCACACTCGACGAGCTCTTCGAGGCGCTCGTGCTCATCCAGACCGGCAAGGTGCGCGACTTCCCGCTGGTGCTCTACCGCAGCGCCCACTGGCACGGGCTGATCGACTGGATGCGCGAGACCACCCTCGGCGAGGGCTGGGTCGACGAGGACGACCTCGCGCGCATCCACCTGGCCGACACGCCGGAGGACGTGGTGCGCCTGGCCACGGGAAGCGCCGGCTAGGGCTCCCACCCGCATGGGTGGGGCGGGCCCACCGGAACGACCGTGGCGTTCTCGGCGCCACGGATCGATACTCGCCTACATGGCGCACGGTACGGCGACATGCAGCGGTGAACAGCTCTCGGTATCCGCCGCCGCTCGCCTGCTCGGGGTGAGCGTGTCATCGCTCAGGGCATGGGCGGCCGACGATCTGGTGCCGCATGAGCGCACGCCGGGGGGACATAGGCGCTTCGACCGCGAGCGGCTGCGCGAGTGGATGGCAGAGCGTGGCGGAGAGCTTCCTGCGCAGCCGTCGGGGCGCGGCCCGAAGCTGGTGGCCGGGCGCGTGGAGCGCCTGCCCCGCCCCGCGCACGTGCTCACCGACGATGCCGGGGCCATCGTGGACGAGGCCCTTGCGCTCATGGCCGACGGCCAGCAGCTCTCGCACCGGCGCACGACAGCGCGGCGCGCGCGCATGGAGGACCAACTCGCCGACCTGGCCGACGCGCTCGACGTCGGCGATCTCTCAGGATGCCTGCGCGAGGCCGAGTGGCAGGCATTCCGCCACGGCGCAGCCGGACTGCCCGCCACGCAGCCGGTGGGCGAGTGGCTCGCGCTCGCGTGCTCCGTGGAGCGGCGTCTGCATGCCGTGGGGCTGTCGCATCATGAGGTGGATGCGGTCCGGCAGGCGATGGACCGACTCTCGTGGCGAGCCGCCGCGGGGCTCGCGGCAGGTCGCCGGTCGCGGGCCGAGGCCCGGGAGGACGCCCTCAGTGCGGCCTGACGGCACCATCGGTGCGCGCGAGCGGCAGGACCGGCCGTGGCTTTCCATCTCGGGCGCCGCCCGCGCGCTTGGCGTGAGCACGAGCACCCTGCGCGCCTGGGCGGCCGACGGCAGCGTGCCGCACGTGCGTACCGCCGGCGGGCACCGGCGGTTCAACCCCGACGCCCTCGCGGAGTGGCTCGCCGAGCGCCCCGACCCGGGGGTGCCGCGGGAGGAGCGCTCCACATGGTTCGCGCCTGATCCCGGGCTGGCAGACGTTCTCGTGAGCCGCGCCGATCGGGTGGCCATGATCGCGGACGACGAGATGGCCGGGGCGGGCGGGCAGGGCTTTGGTCACCTGCCCGCGCACGAGCGGCGCCGCGCTGCCGTTGACTGGGTGCTGGTGGTGGCGCACGCCCTGCGCACCGGCCGGCTCGCCGAGGGACTCGCTCAGGCGCAGGCATACGGCCACGCGCACGGCACTGCCGGATCATCCGCGGAGGATGCCCTCTCTGGCCCCATCACCATGGGGCGCGCCATCGACGCCGCACTCAGGATGGAGCCGGGCGCGGTGACGCCCGGCGAGTGTGATCACGCCGCCGCGGTGGTGAGACGACTCACGGTTCGCATCGCCGATGCCTGGGCCGATGCCACGCACGAGGGGCGCGCCGAGGCGGCGATCCTCCCGTAGCCCCAGATTGCGGCAGGCGCTGCAGCCGGTGTGCGCGCCGTCACCTGCCCGACGGGGTGCGCACTGGCACGCTCACCGACTCCAGAGTCGAGCCGTCGCGGCGCACCGCGCGCACGGCGATGGCAGCGGCTGTGGCGTCGACCTCGAGGAAGTTGTACTGCGGTGTGCACTTCGCGAGGCCTGCGGGCAGGCGCACGCACGGGTACACCTGCGCCCCGCCGCCGCCCGACACGATGTAGGTGATGCCCCGGTTCACGATGCGCTCGTATGAATGGTTGTGGCCGCTCAGTACCAGCGATACGCCGTGCTTGCGGAAGAGCGGCACCATGAGGCGCTGCTGGGTGGTATCGGGGGCGTGCAGCCCCGCCGTGTAGGGCGGCTGGTGGATGGACACCACGCGCACGGGTTCCTTCGCCCGCACGAGCGTGCGCCTGAGGAACGCCAACTGGGCCGATGAGGACGGCTGGTTGCCGTCGAGCACGATCACGCGCAGGGGCCCCTGCGCGAACGAGTACCAGCGCTTCGGGGTGCCGAGGCGCGTGGCCGTCGAGGTGCCGCCGATGTCGTGGTTGCCCCACGTGGCGCGCCAGGGGAGGCCCGTGGCCAGAAGGCAGGCCTCAGGGCGGTCGAACGTGGAACGGGTGGCGGTGCCGTCGGGCGAGTAGAAGTTGTCGCCGGTGGTGAGGATGAACGACGCGGGCCTGGCCGCGTGGCTTGCGCACATGCGCTTGCTGATAGCCGCCTGCGCGCTGCTGCCGGTGCCCCAGTCGCCCTTCACGAGGAACCTCACCGACTGGACAGAGGGCGTGCTGGATGCTCCGGGTGGCTGCGCCGCCGCGGACCCGCTGGCGGCGAGGGCCGACCCCGCGAGCGCGACGCCGACGATCGCAGCGCCCGCGAGGGCTCGGGACGGGCGACCGGGGCGGCGGCGAGGGCGTCGATGCATGGCTGTCATGGTTGCACCGCGTGCGGCGTCACGAGTCCGCGCGAGGTCTGGCACGAACGTCGGGGATCGGGCGCGAGGCGCTGTTATAGTCTCCGGCCTGCCGCGGCCGGGTGGGACGCACTGCGATCCCCCGGCCATTGCGTGCGGCCGACCTGACGAGCATCACAGACCAACACCGGAGGACCGGCGATCACCGCGTACCAGATCATGATCATCCTCAACCCCGAGGTTGACGGGGAGCAGCACGCAGAAATCGTCTCGCGCGTGCGCTCGCTCATCGAGGATGGCGGCGGCACGGTCGACGACGTCGCCGAGTGGGGACGCCGCAAGATCGCTTACCCGGTACGCAAGCAGGCTGACGGCATGTACGTGGTCGTCACCTGCCAGACCTCTCCCGAGGTGCTCGACGAGATCAGCCGCGTGCTGGCCATCAGCAAGGACGTCGTGCTGCGCGCGATGCCGTTCCGCCTCACCGAGGCCGAGCTGGCCACCGTGCAGGCCAACGGCGTCCCCGAGCCCATCGATGAGCGTCCGGAGCGCGAGGAGCGCCCCCGGGGCGGGCGTCGTGGCGGCCCGGGTGGCGGCGGCCGCCGGCGCGACCGCTAGTCGCGCAACCCCTTCCGAGGAGCCCAAGTGCCCGCCGATCTCAATCGCGTGACCCTCATCGGTCGCCTCACCCGTGACCCCGAGCTGCGCCACCTGCGCTCGGGCGACGCCGTGGCCTCGCTGCGCATCGCCGTCAACGGCCGCGCCCGCGACGAGGGCGGCCAGTGGGTGGACAAGCCGAATTTCTTCGACGTCAGCGTTTTCGGTCGCCAGGCGGAGACCGTGGCCAACTACATGGCCAAGGGTCGGCGCATCGGCATCGATGGCCGGCTGCAGTGGCGCGAGTGGGAGTCCCAGGACGGCGCCAAGCGCCAGAGCGTCGACATCGTGGCCAACGACGTCTTCTTCCTCGACAGCCGCGAAGGCGGCGAGGGCGGAGGCGGAGGCGGAGGCGGCTGGCAGTCGCAGGCCGCGCCCGTCAGCCCCGGCGGCGACCTGCCGGTGGACACCAGTGACCTTTCATCACCGGCCCCGGATCCCGCCGGGGACGACGACATCCCGTTCTAGGAACTGACTGATGCAGGCGATCCTCATCGAAGACGTCAAGGGGCTCGGCCACGCCGGGTCCGTGGTCAACGTGGCGCGCGGCTACATGCGCAACTACCTCGAGCCCCGCGGGCTCGCGGAGGCGGCTACCCCGGCGCGCATCGCCGAGGTGCAGCGCACCCAGGAGCAGCGCGCCGCCGCGCGTGAGAAGAAGCTCGCGGAGGACCGCGCGCTGGTCGACCTGCTGGGTCGCACGATCCTCACGCTCAAGGCCAAGGCCGGCGGGGACGGGCGCCTCTTCGGGTCCATCACCTCGGGCGATGTGTCAGACGCGATCTTCGAGGCGCGCGAGGTGCGCATCGACCGGCGCCACATCACCGTCGATCCGCCCATCCGCACCACGGGCACCTATGAGGTGCCGGTCGACCTCGGCGAAGCCGGCACGGCAGAGGTCAAGACCATCGTCTCGCCGCTGCTCGACGAATGAGCTCTGAGGCCGGAGCGGTCGCCCGCCGTCAGGCGGCGCCTCCCGCACCGGTCGGCGGCGGGCACATTCCGCCGCCGCAGAACGTCGAGGCCGAGGAGCTCCTGCTGGCCTCGCTCATCGATGGCCCGCAGAACAACATCGCCGAGGCGATGGCGCTCGTCACCCACGAGGACTTCTACCGCGAGGGCCACCGGCGCATCTTCAACGCGATCACCGAGCTCTTCGGGGTGGGCGAGCCCATCGAGCCCATCACCGTGATCGAGCAGCTCACGAAGAACGGTGACCTCGACATGGCGGGCGGGCGGGATGCCGTGCTCGACCTCATGACCACGCCCTACATCGCGGCGTCGTACCGCTCGTACTCGGAGATCGTTCGCGACACCGCCACCCAGCGGCGCCTCTTGCAGGTGGGCCAGGAGATCGAGGTGCTGGTCGCCGAGCGCGAGGGCGAGACCACCGACATGGTGCAGCGCGCGGAGGACCTCATCTACGACCTCACGCAGAAGCGCACGCGCGGCGACTTCGTGGGCACCAACACACTCGTGATGAGCAGCATGGAGCGCCTGGTGGCCGCCAGCGAGCATGGCTCGGAGGTCACCGGCCTGCCCACCGGGTTCGAGGACCTCGACCGGCTCACCGGTGGGTTCCGTGCGTCAAACCTCATCGTCATCGCGGCGCGACCCTCGATGGGCAAGACGGCCCTCGCCCTCTGCATGGCCGAGCACGTGGCGCTCACCGAGGAGAAGACCGTCGCGATCTTCAGCCTCGAGATGAGCGGCGAGGAGCTGACCCAGCGCATGCTCTGCTCGGTGGCGATGGTCGACGCATCACGCATGCGCAGCGGCCGGCTCTCGGCCGACGACTGGCCGCGCGTGAGCCAGGCCGCCGACCGGCTGTCGAAGGCGCCCATCTTCATTGACGACTCCGAGGGCATGACCGTCACCGAGATGCGCACCAAGGCCCGGCGCCTAAAAGCGCGCGAGGGGCTTGGGCTCGTGGTGGTCGACTACATCCAGCTCATGGAAGGCTCCCCCCTGCTGCGCCGACGCGACGAGAACCGGGTTCAGGAGATCTCGGCAATCTCGCGTGGCCTGAAGATGATGGCTCGAGACCTCGACGTGCCGATCGTGGTGGTGTCGCAGCTCAACCGCTCGCCTGACTCCCGCAACGACAAGCGGCCGATGCTCTCCGACCTGCGCGAGTCGGGAGCCATCGAGCAGGACGCCGATATGGTGCTGCTCATCTACCGCGACGACTACTACGAGCCCGATAGCGAGAGCAAGGGCATCGCCGAGGTCAACGTGGCCAAGCACCGCAACGGCCCCACCGACCGCGTGAAGCTGGCCTTCATGGGCACGTACGCCAAGTTCGGCAGCCTGGCGTCCGACCGCGACGGGCGCTAGCCGCCCTGACGATTCCCGGGGGCGGGCCGGAATGTGGGCACGGAACCTACCTGTCCGCATGGGCAGCCCCCACCTGACCGGGCGCTGGTTCCGAGCCGGGCCATCAGCTGATGCACTACCCGTGGCCCCATCAACTGCCCGGAGAGGAACCACAACATGACCAGCACGATTACCCCCACCGCAGGGGCAACCGCCCCCGACACGCCGGAACGCCTGCGCGTGGCGATTGTCGATGAATACCCGGCCCAGATGGAGGGCGTGGCGCAGGTGATCGCCGAGTCCTCCTCGATGGAGGTGGTGATGACCGCCACGTCCGGCCAAGATGCGCTCGCGCAGTTGGACGACGCGCACCCTGACGTGGTCATACTCGAGCCGTGGATGCGCAGCGGGGACGGTCTGGCGCTGGCGGCAATGCTCGCGCGCGAGCACCCGGAAATCACCACCATCGCCTTGTCGCGGATGTGGGACGACGCCCACGTGGCAGAGACCATGAGCGCGGGGATCAGCACCCACCTGCCCAAGACCACGCCCCTGGGCGACCTGCCGGCACTGGTGCGCCAGTCGGCCCTCGGTGCCGAGATGCGCCCCGCCGGCACTGGCCGCACGGGCGGGCGGGAGGCCCTGACGGCCCGCGAGCGCGAGGTGCTGAGGCTCGCCGCGCGCGGGATGTCGAACGCCGAGATCGGCCATGAGCTGTTCGTGAGCGAGCAGACCGTGAAGTTCCACCTGGCCAACACCTACCGCAAGCTCGGCGTGCACAACCGCACGCAGGCCAGCCACGAGGCAGCGCGAGCAGGGATGCTGGGGTAGGGGGCGCACACGGCGCGGGCGGTGACCCGCGAATCATCCATCGGCCTGAAATGGCAGGAGTAGTCTGCGCGGGGAGATGTCTCCCCAGCCACACGGGGGGCGTGGCCACGCCCAACAGGTAGTACGCGTCGCAGTGCTCGATGAGTACCCGTTCTCGCGGGCTGCGCTCGCGGCGGGGCTCGACGCCGTAGCGGGGTTCGTCGTGTGCATTCAGGCGTCCACGGGGGCGGAACTGCTCGCGCACATGGAGTCGTGCAGCTGCGCGGTGGTGGTGGCCGAGCCCTGGCTGCGCACCAACGACGGTATCGACGCGCTCGCCCATGTGGCCGACCACCGACCCGACATCACCATCGTGGCCTTCTCGCGGGTGTGGGATCGCGAGCGCGTGGAGCAGTTGATGGCACTCGGCGCCCGCGCCTATGTGCCCAAGACGTCCGACATCGCCGACCTGCCCGGGATCATCCGCCGCGCGATGGACGGGCTGGTGACCGTGCCGCACGAGGACGGGTCGCGCGGCCGACCCGTCGATCTGACGCCGCGCGAGTTCGAGGTGCTGCGCCTGGCAGCGGACGGGCAGGACAACGCCGAGATCGCCGGCGCGCTGGGCGTGGCCGAGCGCACGGTGAAGTTCCACCTGCATAACGCCTACCTCAAGCTCGGGGCGCGCAACCGCACCGAGGCCGCGGCCATCGCGCGCCGCACCGGCATTCTCTCCTAGGGCACGCCGCGCACCCGGCCCGGTCGTGGGCTTTCCAGGGCACTCTGTGGGACAACGTGGGCCTGCTGTTCGCCACCCCGTACCGGTACACGATGCGTCAGCGCGTCCTGAAGCCCCCGGGCGTCTGATCCCGCGGGCTTCAGGAGGCAGCTGGTCCCCCGGGCCCGCGGGACCCCCGTGATTCACGGGTATTCATGCCCCCGGATCGCCGGCTCGGAACCCGGCGATCCGGGCGCACCTGCTTTCGGGCCTGGTTCGCCTATCATTCCAGCGGTTCCCGGCCCGCCACGACGCGGGCCGAGTCATGCAGGAACGCGACGGGCGAAGGACGTGGATGCCGGCAACGGTGGTGATCGGAGCCCAGTGGGGCGATGAGGGCAAGGGCAAGGTCGTTGACCTGCTGGCGGAGCGCAGCGACGTGGTGGCGCGCTACCAGGGAGGCAACAACGCGGGCCACACGATCGTGGCCGGCGACCAGACCTACGCGCTGCACCTGATCCCCAGCGGAATCCTCTACCCCGACACGCTCTGCATCATCGGAAACGGCGTGGTGGTGGATCCCTTCGTGCTCGTGAAGGAGCTCGACCAGCTCGAGGAGCGGGGGGTCGACACCTCGAACCTGCGCATCTCGGGCGCCGCGCACCTGATCATGCCGTACCACGTGCAGTTGGACACCCAGAGCGAGATCCGCCTGGGCAAGCTCTCGATCGGCACCACGCGGCGCGGCATCGGCCCCGCCTACATGGACAAGGCTGCGCGCATCGGCATCCGCGTGCAGGACCTGCTCGACCCGAGCATCCTGCGCCGCAAGATCGCCATCGCGCTCGAGGCCAAGAACGAGGTGCTCGAGAAGATCTACGGCGAGCCACCGCTCGATGCCGACGCGGTGGCCGACGAGGTGCTGGCGCTGGCGCCGCGCATCCAGCCCTACATCGCCGATACCTCGCTGATCCTCGACACGGCGATCCGCGACGGCAAGACGGTGCTGTTCGAGGGGGCGCAGGGAACCCTGCTCGACATCGACCACGGCACCTACCCGTTCGTGACCAGCAGCAACCCCACCGCGGGCGCGGCATGCACCGGCACCGGCGTGGGACCCACGCGCATCGACCACGTGCTGGGCATCACCAAGGCGTACACCACCCGCGTGGGCGAGGGGCCCTTCCCCACCGAGATCGCCGACGACGCCGGCCGCCACATGGCCGAGGTAGGCCACGAGGTGGGCACCACCACCGGGCGCGCGCGGCGCTGCGGATGGCTCGACCTCGTGGCGCTGCGCTACGCCGTGCGGGTGTCGGGGATGACCCAGCTGGGCATCACCAAGCTCGACGTGCTTTCGGGCCTGTCCGAGGTGAAG
>Ga0222713_10004520_pt1 | contig 13927 bp, 24 predicted proteins | sample C33_649DmetaG_FD_165061 | JGI IMG/M metagenome (GOLD analysis project Ga0222713, IMG submission 165061) | Estuarine water microbial communities from San Francisco Bay, California, United States - C33_649D | ecosystem: Environmental > Aquatic > Marine > Unclassified | place: USA: California...
CGAGCGGCGGCGGTGACCTTGGCGGCGGCGGTGAGGAACTCGCTCGCCTTGAGCGGCTGCTTCTCGGCGGCGGTGGACTTGGTGGACTTGCTGGGGGACTTGCTCATTGTGGTGTGTGTTTGGTTTTGGTTTTGCCTCGGCGTGATTGCCTCGACTCCTTTATTATACCACGACCTTTGGAGGGGTCTGTGGAAAGATGGAGGCGGCACACCGAATATGCCGCCGCACTCAAAGTCACGCTAACACCTGTGGCTGTGGGTGACTTTTTGTGCTATTTCTATTTTTTGCGTACGGCCTTGTACAGGGCTACTGCGAACAAGGATAGGACAATCACTTCAACTGGCGTTGGCATCGGAGTTTCTAGTTCTGTATGGCACACGCACACGCAGACGCTCGATAACATCCTTTGCGTCACGCTTGATGAAGCAACGCTGGTAATAAGCATCCCACTTACTGCGAGTAAGGTGGGATACATTTGTGGACAAGCCCCAATAGGCGATGACATCGGCTAGTTGCACACGATATGCAACATCACCTTCCCACAGTTGAGGAGAGATATGGAACAGGTCGATGAGGGCGATGCGTCTCGCAATCTCAATCAACTTGTCCGTAGTCATCTCGCCTGTGAGGTCGTGTTGAAGCAACATCTGATAGTAGATGAACACTTCGGCACGAGGATGCCAGTACAGTTGTGGCTTATCGTCACCTGCTCGCTGTGTCGTGTACTCGATGAGCGAGCGGTCAACGGACTCTGGGAACTTGAAGTCTAGGCTCATAGGTATGATTAGTACCAGCAGGAGTAGAAGACTTCGTAACCTTCGGACAGGGCGTTGAGAGCGTCCTTGATGAAGGCTTTGTCACGGACGATGTCTTCGGGCTGTGTTGCACCCCAGAAGAAACCTTCGCCACGCTGTTCGTATCCATTATGCTCTTCGATGTGTTGCTGTAGGGACAGCAAATCTTCACGAGTGAGCGGCATCGTGACACAGTTGAACTCATCCATACCACCCTTGCTGGAGTAGAGTTCCGTCATCCAAGCGTTGAGGTCTGCGTGTTTACGCCATTGGCAAAGGTCAATCTTGCCTTTGTCGATTGTCTCAAACTCTTGTTCGGTTAGTTCACGCTCGGTGATTAGTTCAAGCGGGGCGATTTCTGGACGCTGTGCCCAAGCGTATTGGTCGAGACCCATAGTGATAGGCGGGACGCACCACCTTGCGATGATGCGTCCCTGTGTATCAGTTGTTGATGTCAACTGGGGTCACCAGCGACAGGAACTCGGCCTCGTTGTGTGCCGCACCACGGAGGGAGGACACGATGTTATGACCAGAGCGTTGAGTCATCTCGTACTTCTGGATGCCGTAGTTATGCGTCAGCACTTGCGTGTGAGCGTTGTACAGATTCCAGATGTTGCGAGACTCGTCTTCTCGGTAGGTAGGGTGTGCCCACACATCGGTGACGGCCTTGGCGAAACGCTCGGCATAGATGCCACGCTTCGTGAGGTTGTCGATGATGGTGTAGCCCTGCTGTTGCGAGATGCCGACACGGCTCATATTGGCCCAAACTGCATTCAGTTCAGACCACTCGTCCATCGCCTGTTGCAGGACTCGGGTGACGAATGCGGGAGACACATTGGTGGTGTGTCGCACGGACATCGACAAGTCCTGTCGGAACGAGGTCATACCATTAAGGCAGACCAAGCGGACAGCACCAACGCTGATGGACGATTTGCTCGTGCCATCGAACGAGTTGCGAGCGATGATACGCAACGCAACCGTGTCACCCTTGGCGGGTTGTGCGGTGCGGGTATTGAACTCGTACTCGATGTGCGACCTTGCACCCCAGCGGGTGACGATGGCCTCACGCTTGCTCGGCTCAAGACCAAGGCTATTGAAGCCAGTCTCGATGGAGTCGGTGAATGCGGAGTTCTGGACGATGCCGTAACGCTCCGATGTGACACCGATGATGATGCCATTGTCGGAACGCTGGTTGCCCCAAGCGTTAGCGGGCTTGCCGTCAGCCGTGTAGAGCGGGACAGACTTGACCGTGTATTCGTGGGCGTGAGAACCAGAAGAGACCTTCTGGCCGTAGGAGCGAGCGACTTGCGTCTCGCTCTCGTATTGCTGGCGGATTAGGGAGAGGCCAGCACCCTCGATGTCGTGTGACATATGTGTGTTTTTTGTTTGGTTTCTGTGCTACTAGGCTAACACCTGTGTCGACGCTTCGCTTTTCGCACAAATTGGTTGGAGGTTAAGAGGACAGGTGTTTGGACTTGGCCTCGATGATTGCGTCTTCATTCCAAGTAGGAAGGATGCCTTCTGGCGGCGTGTAACTGCCGTCATTAGCCATCACATCTTCAAGCCAACGCATACCCCAAGAGAGCCTTGCGATAGCGAACTTGCGAATGTCCTCGCTGTGGATGTAGAACAGGAGGTCAGTCCTGTCCTTGTTGATGCGATGTTCACCGATGAGTTTGATGCGAGCATCAAAGGTTTCGGTGACGAACTTCTGGAAGTCCTGCTCGGTGTTGTCTTCACCGAGAAGCGTGTGAGGCCAGACAACGACCTGCGTGTAAGGGTTAGGCATTGCTGTTGCCCTCGCTGGTGGTGACTTCTTCGTAGGCCGCTTTGACCATCTCGCCCAGAACCGTCTTGACTGCGTGGGCCACGAGGTTGTGGAACCAGATGTCGAACTGCGGGCCGAACTTGGACTTCAACTGCTCGACCAACAGCAGGTCGAGTTTTGCCTCGATGGCATCGTCGATTGCGTTGCGGTAGTTGGCTTCCTCGTTTTCACGAGCGGCGTACAGCGTATCCTTGAAGATACGAGCGATGTCTTCCTGCAACTTGGTGGTGAACCAGTCACGCTTGAGTTCATCGCAGACCATATCGGACAGGTTCTCACGAGTCACGAGGTCATCGTCAGACATATGCTCCGACTTGAGCATAATATCTTCTGGGTCGAGTTCGTCACGAGTGATGATGTCGTTGTTGGATACGACATCAGACCAGTCGATTTTATCTACGACCTTGTCGGCGACCCTGTCCCAGTCGAGGCAGTCACGGAGACGGTAGTCCCAATCTTCGTTGTCGAGTTCATCGCTGATGAACGAACCATTGCTGATGCAATCGCTGACTGCGTCATCAAGGTTGTCGTTGGAGACGAACTTATCGTCAGCCCAATTGCCGAGCCACTTCATAACGCTCTTGGACACGACAGCGTCAAAGTGTTCCTTCAGCGTTTCATCGCTGGTGGTCACGCTGACTTGGTCGTGATTGAGCATCGTGCAGAGCCTACGAACATCGTGTTCAAGGGACTGGATGCGGGCCGCATACTCCAAGCGGAGCATATCGACCTCGCTGGGTTCGTACTTCTTGGGAGCGAACCAAGAGCAGACGGTGGAGAACAGGTTTTTCATAACGGTTGTTTGTTGGTGTTTTGTTTTTTGGTTTGGTTGATGCACCCTGTGCTACTTGCCTAGATGTTTGTAGCGGCTTTCGCACAGGATACAGCGAGTGGATGCGTTACTTCGTGTTGTTATACGAGTTACGCTGGATGAAGCCGTTGAGAAGTCGGGCGATGACTTCGGCACGACAGATGCCTTCCTTTTCGCAGATGTACTGGAACGAGTCTACGATGTTGGAAGGAATGCGAGCGGAGATGCACTTGAGTCCGTGCTTTTCCATATAACGCTTGGACGCTTCACGAGCATCCTTACGCTGTTGGTGACGGAGACGAATGGCATCGAGCCGCTTCTGTTCTGCTTCGGGAGTTGCAAGCCACTTGGGCTTGCCCTTGGTACGCTTGACATTGCTGTCAGCGTTTACGGAGGTCGTGTTGACCTCGTTGAAGGTGAGCAATTCTTCGCTCACCAGTTTCCATCTAGTTTGAGCCTTGATGGGACGGCTGTGACGCTTGGTCATTGTTGTTTTTATTTTGGGTTTCCGCTTCACCGCTCTGGGAGGAGAGCAGTTCGGCGAGAAGGTTTTCGTGTTTGTCCTCCCATTCAGAAAGACGACTCTTATTCATTATCGTCAATCGGTTCGTCCGCCTCATAAGCGGACATTATGTCTGGTCTGTATCGCAACAACTTGCGTTGCTTGCAATCGTCACACACCTTGCAGAGAGGTATGCCGTGTCCATCGTTGAGCCAGAAGGTTTGAAGCCCGCTTCCGCATTCGCAAATGTTGAGCCGTGGGTCTTGAACAGTCGTGGTCACCCAGCGACTGCCAAGAATGTTCGGCCTCCAATTGAAACGCTTCTCGCATTGACGGATGATTTTATTCACCTCGTCTTTTGCGAACAGCAAAGCGGTGTAACCTTTTTTGGTTACCATCTGCTCTTCTGGTTCAAACATATAGTCCTGTGCTGCGGATTGTATCCACATCACCTGCGTGTCGTGTTCGTTCACGACTTCACCCCTTTCGTGTGCTGAATGATGTACTTGGACACGGCAAGGTAGACCATTTCGTTTACGCTAACGCCATTCTTAAAACAGAATGCTTTCACGCTGTCGTAGAACGCTATGTGGTCATCTCTGTATCCGCATCCAGTCCAGCCGACTGGGAGACAAGCGAGTCCTGTCTTTGCTTTGCCTACCTTACGCAGTTTAGCCTGATAGAGTTTGTGTCGCTCTTGGTTAGCAGGGTCGTTCCTGTAAGAGTCGAGGTAGTTCTTTCGGCTTTCAACACGCTTGGTGCGAATGGACTCGCATTTGTCGCACGAACACTTGCACACAATATGGATTTCATTGCCGTCAATCCACTTATGTGTGCTAGGGCGAGCAATCGCTTGCTCGTAGGTGAAGAGTCTGTGTGTTTTCACGACACGACTCCTTTCTGGATGAAGGAGAACTGTTTGCCTTCGACACCGACTGCTTTGCCTTTGGCTCGCAGTCCAACGATGCGTCCGTGACGACCGTCTGGCTTGTCTAGGAAACGCAGGTCGTGCTTATCGCCGTCAATCACTTCGTATCCCCAATGGTGGGAAGGAAGTTTGTGACCACGCTTGATGTCGAACACGACAGAGACATTCACTCCGTTGTCCAAGCACCACATCGCATCGTTCGTATCGCCGCCGCCATACGAGTAGGTGAGATGATAGTTCATCGGCAACTTCTTGTGCGTCCAGTCTAGCACACGCTTGAAGTCCTTCGTGTAGTCGTAGAACTGCGTGTGCGAATGACGATGCATAATCTCCTGCATCTGCTCGTTCCAGATATCGCTCGTGCCGTTGAGACGAACGCACGGCTTGAACTTACGCTTGAGCCTCGTCTGCTGACGATGCGTGAGGTTCTCGTGGTTCGTAATCTCTAGGTCGATGCGAGACCAGAACAGGTCGGGATGCTTGAGCATCCAGCGAGTCTTCTTGATGCGAGACTCTTGGATGGACTTGAACACGCCAGCGAGACCAGCGGTGTTCAGACACCAACCACGGCACTCTGGTGTTGAGTGTTCGCACACATTGGCTACGCCAGAAGTACTGGCAGGAGCGAGATAGAGGATGGCGGTGCGATAGCCGAGCCTCTCACCTTTGACGGTCTTTGCGTTGGAGAAGTTGAACAGGTTTTTCATATGCGTATAGATGCGGCAGAGATACTCGCCCACGGTTGCCAGCCGTGGACGAGACGCTCCGATGCGTTACGAGTTCTGCTTCGTGTCGTTGATGTGGTCGAACGAGTCAGCAACGGTGCTGGACTGCTCGATGACAGGGTCGTTCTTGGAGCAGGACTCCGTGCGGAACTCGGTGATGCCGAGTTCGAAATCACGGTTGAAGTCCATCAAGAAAGCCTCGCTCATCTTGCGGGTATCCTCGTTGTCGGTGTCGCTCTTGAGGCGAGCGAAACCGTTGGAGTGGATGCCGTAGACTGCGGCGAGCATAGTCGGCAAGACCTTGACGAACTCGTATGCGGCGAGGCGAGCGAGTTCCTGTTTGGTGATGTCGAAACGATACATCCAATCGCCAGACTCTTTGGTCGTGACGAAGATGGAGGTGAAGGCGTACTGGCTATTCGACTTTGCGATGGCGATAGCGGCGTTCACGAACTTCATCTCACCTTCGTACGAGGAGATGTTGGCGTAGGGTGCGGTGTGAGTCCAGACGCAGGACGAGACGACCTCGACCTTGACGGCGTTCTGGAGCGTGAGGGAGAGCGACTTGAGGTTGCTCATAGTTGTTTTGGTTCACGATACTTGCGTACGCACAGACCGCCACGCCCACAGGAGTTTGGGTTAGTGGGCGTAGCAGTTCCTGCCAACCAGCCACACGGCTAGTTGCTTGAGTCTAGAGAACAGGGGCGGACGCTTTCTCGCTTAACCCTATTATCTCACGACTTCTGGAGGGGTCTGCAGTTCCGCACCGCCCGAAACCGCAGACCTTCCATTACCTTCTTCTAGGTCGCTTACACCTGTCTTCAGCGTGACCTTTTTATGAAATTAATTTTTCTGGGAATCTGGGCTCTGGATTTCTATTACCTCTCCAGAAAGCATTCTGTTGATGTCCTCGTGTCTTACCTTGAGACGATGTTCTGTTACAACGACAGGCTGGTCATTGAGGGTCTGGACTTTATCAATGAGTATAGCCAGAGCCAAGGGCATCTGTGTTATGGGCAGTTTATCAATCTCTGAATCGAGTCTAGTAGCACCCTTCAAGATGATAGATTTAAACAACTCGCTGGTCTTACGCTTGTATGTACCTAGGTCTATATCCTTGTCACCCATCTCTTGACGAACGGCAACGACTGTATGGGAAGAGACACCGACCTTTTCTTCGATGTCCTTCTGGGTGTGGCCTTGTTCTGTGAGCCAGACGATTTCCTTCTTTTTTTCTGGCGTAATTTTTTCGAGGGTAACAGACTTTTGGTCATTCTTAACCCTTTCGTATTTAGACTCTGATTCCATAGCAACAAAATATGCAAAATTTACCCGAAAGTCAATGTTGGTTGGTCGTTCCTATAGAACCTCCGACATCCACGCATCAAGCGAACCTCAGAATATTAAAAACCAAGGATGGTAGACAGTTCATAGGTAAGATGAAGAATAATAAGGTCACAAATTGGTCAAATTTGTTCGGAAAACACATTGAAAAGTTGGAAAAACCGATTGAAGGGCCAGTTCGGGTGTATATTCGACTTTATTATACTCCTCCCAAGTACCTTTTACCAAAGATTAACAAGTGTAAAATACTTGTAAAAACGACTAAACCCGATGTGGACAATGTTGTCAAGGCCATTTTGGACGAGTTTACAAAATGCAAATACTGGGTTGACGACAGTCAAGTTTGGGCCATAACCGTTGAGAAGTACTGGGCGGCTCTACCAAGAGTCGCTGTGTACATAGACCAAAACCAACAACCAACAACCAATGAGTAAGTCACTAGTATGTGAAATGACGGAGAGCGAATACCGCTCTCTTCCCGCTTTGAATGCTTCCCGCTTCAAGGCGTTCCACCGTTCGCCCTTCCACTTCTTTAACCAGAAGGAGGTCGAAACTACCGAGGCTATGAAGATTGGCACTGCCATCCACACGGCAATGCTTGAGCCTAGCCTGTACCATTCTGAAATCGGCTACTTGCCCGATGTGGATGGACGCACGACTGAAGGCAAGGCCATCAAGAAGGCGTTTGAGGAACATTACGCTGGAAAGACCATCCTCAAGGCGGCTTCCAAGGATGTCGTTGAGCGGGCTTGTACGGCAATCACCTACAGCCCAGAGTGGAGGGAAATCAAGGGAACGCAGGGTATGCGTTATGAGCAGGTGCTTATGTGCGATTTGCACGATGTTGCCTGTAAATCTCGCCTTGACCTGTTGGATGTGGAGAGGGGCATCATCCGAGACATCAAGAGTTGTGACGATGCCAACATCGAGAATTTCAAGTATACGGTAAAGGACAGGCTGTACTGGCTACAGGCGGGCTTCTACACGCTTATGGCAGAGAAGGTGTTTGATAGGAAGTTTAACTTTGAGTTCATCGCAGTTGAGACCAGCGAGCCTAGTTCCGCCCTGTTCCACGCTGTGGACGAGCAGGAACTTGACCGCTGGAAGAATCTGGTGGACATCCTGTTGCTTGAGTACAGCGACTGTTTGAAGGCAGACTACTGGCCTAAGCCCAAGAACAGCGTCCTCAAAGACCTATACATCAAATGAGCAAACCCTCATTTACTGGTGTCTGGATTCCTGTAGAGGTCTTCCAGATGGACACCCTTACCATCACCGAAAAGGTGGTGTACGGTATCGTGAACGCCCTCGACAATGAAGAGGGCTGTTACGCCTCCAACGGCTACCTTGCACAGACCCTGCAACTGAGCGACAGACAGGTCAAGAATGTCCTCAAAACGCTTATCGACTACCAGTTGGTGGTACGCATCGAACTGGACGGCAAACGCATCCTACGGACTGTGGAGAAGCAAGCCTTGGTGGGTGCTACAGATTTCCTAGGGAGGGGGAAACAGATTTCCCGCAAGGGGGGAAATAGACTTCCTACATATAGTAAAGATGATAAGAAAGATGATTTAGATACAAGGGAGTTGCCCTATGGAGAGGCTTTCAAGGAGGCTTGGAAGAAGTGGGAAGACTACAGGAAGCAGACCAAGAAGCCCTTGACCGATATGACCAAGGGCGAACAGTTGAAGATGCTTGGAGGTCTCTCCAACGAGAAACAGGCCATCGCCACGATTGATAAAAGTATTGCATTCGGCTGGCAGGGTCTTTTTGTGACCAAGCAGGATACCTTAAAACACAAAGCACCACTAACCAACCAAGACCACGCCAATGGCTTCTAAATGCATTCATTGCAAGAAGGACGCAGTACCTGTTTGGGATGCACGGAGCGAGAAGTTCAAGCCTCTCGTGTCCGTGTGCCTAGACTGTTTCAAATCTAAGGAACACCACGAATGGCCTTTCGTGTACAAGGAAGTTTTTGAGAAAAACCACTGGCAGTTCCGCCCTGTGCATCCAAGCACTCCTGCGGCCTTCTACGACACCATCGAATCCCGCCTTGCACCACAGATGCAGGAGGCTGTCAACTCCTATGACTCCAGCAAGTCGTACCTGCTCCACGGAGTCACAGGCACAGGCAAGACACGCACGGCTTGGCTGATGTTCAACCGTGGCTGGAGGGAGTTCTATCCACGAACCGCAGAGTTCCTAACGATGCGTAAACTGGAACAGAAGATTGAGGAAGGGTTCGAAAACCGTTCGCACGGAGAGGTCATTGACAGGCTCGTCAACTGTGCAATACTATCCCTTGATGACCTTGGCAAAGAACGCTTGACGGCACGAATGGAGTCTGATTTATTCGCCATCATTGACGAGAGAACATCGAACAACAGACCGACCATCATCACCACAAACTACAATGGCAACGGCCTTCTCGACAGGTTCAACAACTCCGAAACTGGTGCGGCAATCATCCGCAGAATAAAGGATTACTTCACCATCCACGGAGCGTCCAAGGAATAATTTCTCCCAACCAAAATGGATACCCAAACCAACACCCAAACCAACGACCTCGTCATTGAGGTCACCAACGCAAAAAAGTATGTCATCCTTCCAGACGGTCGGATGGCTCGACTGCTGAAGCCAGTCAAGGTTAAGAAGTACGAGTACTACTCCTACATCAACGACCAAGGAAAGGCTGTCCGCATCAACAAGGAAAACAGCCGCAACATTAATGTCGTACTCGAAACTAAGTAACCGAATCTGGAAACAAGTTATGGAAGATACTACTATGCAAAAGCAAAACCTGTCTGAGTTGTACATCGCCCTTGGCAAGGTACACGATGACACCAAGGACATAGTTGCGGATGACTTCAATCCGCATTTTAAGTCAAAGTTCGCCAGCCTATCGGCTCACCTGTCGTATCTGAAGCCAATCTTCAGCAAGCACGGCCTCGTGGTCATCCAGTTGCCCTGCTCCGAGTACCACGACAATGGTATCGGCATCAAGACCATCATCGCCCACAAGAACGGCACGAGCATCGAGTCCTCGTGCATCGTCCCTGTCGGTGAACAGGCTACTGGTCAACAGGCTGGTGCTATCCTCACTTATCTGAGACGGTACTGTCTGGCCTCTATCGGGGGTCTGGCTACCACGGATGATGACTGTGAAGTAGACCGTGTGGTCAAGACTGCGTCCACTCCTGCTCCTGCCAAGAAGGCTTCTGCACCTGCACCGTCCGCTCCTTCCATCGGAGTAAGCGTTGACTTTGACCTGCAAGTTCCGTTCGGCAAGAACAAGGGTACTGCCCTTAAGGACTTGCCAGAGGCTGACCTTGACTACTGGGCTAACAAGTGGGAACCCAAGCCTTGGGAAAAGACTGGCAAGGTCGGCGTAAAGGACTTGTCCCTCAAGAAGTCCGCACAGGCTCTCTGGGCTATGAAGGAAAATGGTGAAGGCGAACCAGAATCTACTGACGAAGTTCCCTTCTAATTGACCTTGTCCCTGTAGTTCAATGGATAGAACATTCGCCTTCTAAGCGAATTATCTAGGTTCGATTCCTAGCAGGGACATTTTCACTAATGAAATACGCACTACTCCTAGCCCTGTGCATCCAAGCACAGGCTATGGAAATCACGGATGGCTTTTTGCAAAAAGTTGCCATCATCGAGTCCAACGAACAATGCACTGCCGTAGGAGACAGGGGTGCTAGTCTTGGACGCTACCAGATTCAACGCTCCGCTTGGGTCGATGCCTGTCGCAGGAACGGAGAGAACTGGCAATACAACAAGGACAACGCATTCAACTACACGATGGCACATCAAGTAGCCCGCTGGCATTTTGAATGGATTGCAGAAACGCTCAAGAAGCGTGGTGTCAAGGTTACCGAGATGAGCCTGTATATGGCCTACAACAAAGGTGTTGCTGGTGCGTCTCGCTTGCGGTTCAATACCCAGATTAACGACCCTGCTATGAACAGGGCTAGGGTCTATCTGAATACCTGCCAATGAACCACACAGCACAGAACAGTCTCAAAGCATCAGCCTATCTCTTAGGTATCTCTGTAGAAGAACTCATCGATGTCCTCAACAACGCCTCGCAAATCAAGGAAATCCGTACTACCAGTGGATTCCCGCTTAGCCTACCTACTAGGACAGGCCAAACGCAACCAGCACCAGAAGTTTGTGGTGCTGACGATAAGGGATGCGGAACTGATACTCAAGTTCCTAAGAAAACCAACAATGCAAATGCCTTACAGCATCAAGGAGATAGATTAGAATTCATTAACATTATGGACTCAATTGCAATTAGCCAGATGAAGGCCGAGAACGCCCGCCTCAAGGCCGAGGTCGAGCGGCTGACCAAGGCGGGGGATAAGATGGCAAAGCGAACAGAGTTCTTTCAAAAACGATGGGACGCTGATGAACTTTGCCAAGAGGTCGAAGCGTGGAACGCCGCCAAGGAGGGCAAGCAGTCGTGAGCCAACCAGCACCATACGATGACGAGCGGATGGTCAAGTTCGGGGAAATGGTCAAGGCTATGCAGTACCTTACTGAAGAGGTAACAAATCTCCGCTACAGGCTCTTGCAATATGAGTCTGGGAAACAACCCAGTTTATGCGAAAAACCAAAAAAGAAAAGAAAATCAAATTCGTAATCGTCTCTGACAACCACGGAGATATGGTCGATTGGGATGCCGCCAAGGCATTGTTCGATTTCATCCAGTGGTATCAACCCGATGAAATAATACACGCTGGAGATGGCTTTGACTTCCGTTCCATCAGAGGTGGTGCTTCAGCCAATGAACAATCAGAGTCACTTGAGGATGACATCAAGTGGGGAAAGAAATTCCTCAAGCATCTGAAGCCCACAAGATATCTGAAGGGCAACCACTGCGAGCGTCCAGAAAACATCTTTTATGCTACAACTAATGCAATCGTTAAAGACTACTGCTTCCATCTTATGGAAGACATCGACAACTTCCTTAAGGAGATTGGTTGCAAGACTATTCTCCCCTACCACGCAGACGAGGGAGTGTTTCGCCTCGGCCCAGTCGCTACAGTTCACGGCTACACCGTCAACAGATATTCAGTACAAGAACACGCCGAGTTTTACGGAGTCGCTGGAGGAGCCGTCACGATGGGACACCTCCATCGCATCGCCTGTGTCAACGCAAGAAAACACGGAGGTGTCGTTGGATTTTGCGGAGGACACCTCTCTCGTAAGCGTGAAATGCGTTATGCTAAGAACCGACTGGGAACTGCTGAATGGGGTACTGGCTGGCTATGCGGGTATGTACAAGGTAACGACTGGAAGATTTGGCAAATACACAGAGTCGGTGACAGGTTCATTTACCCACAAGACGCACGATGAAGTCCAAGATAGACTACAAAATCTTTGTGAACGAAATGAATTCCTTCCAAAGGTACAAGCCTGTGAAGGAGGAGCCGATGCCCAAAGGGTTCTTTTCGTCAAGAGAACTGGCGAAACAGTACGACATTGTCCAGCGTGTTTCGCAAAAGTGGATATCTCAACTGATGGCAGACGGAAAACTGGAAGTCCTGTTCATAAGAAGAAAAATAAACGGCGTGTTCGTTAAGAAAATACCAGTCTATAAATTCAAGACCAAAGCATATGAGAAGAGTTTCAAAATCGGACATCAAAGAAAATGATGAACTATACCGTGGATGCACCTTCCTAGAACCTAGGGAGTGGCTCGACAACGCCATTATCGGTAAGTGCTTGAACACAGGTGGTGTCATCTACGATTACGACACCCTCATAGAGGCGTTTATGACCAAGGACGGCATCTCCTATGACCAAGCCTCGCAAGTGGTTGACTTCAACACGGAGAGGGCAATCCCATATATGCCTGTTCCTCGTCCAGTCATCCAGAAGGAAGAGATTGACATAGAAGAAGAGTTCGATGAGGACGATTATGAATGACGGTTCTTTTTCACGGCAGTAACTCAATTGGCAGAGTGTCAGTTTTCCAAACTGGATGTTGCGGGTTCGACCCCCGCTTGCCGTACTTGCAGAGGGTTGGCAGAGTGGTCTATTGCGGCAGTCTTGAAAACTGCTGGGTGTAACAGCCCCATCCGTTCGAATCGGATACCCTCTAGATTGACAGGGTGTGTAGTTTAAAGGTCAAAACAGCCCGCTCATAACAGGCACGATTCTGGTTCAAGTCCAGACGCACCCACCAATCGCTATATTGTCCCTAAGGGTAAGACAATATAACTTCAAAGCAGAGCCACCAAAGGCAACAACGCAAACCCTTCCCTTAACTCTGCAACGCACGAACGAGTCTGCCACTGACCATCCTTCTGTCAAGATGTATACCAGAGCAAGAGAGCCTCTAGACCTATTGCACACGCAACCATAATAGCACCAGACCTTTTCAGAAAAACTATCGGAGAGAATGCTACCAAGGCTACCCCAAATACTAATAGTCCTAGACAAGCCAAAGACGCTTGCAGAATCAGTTTTGTTTTTCTTTCTTCTTTCAGTATGCGTTCTGATTCTTGTCGCAACGCAATTGCTTCAGTTAGTTGTTTATCTTTTTCCTCTACTTTTGCCCACAATTTGTTGGTCTCTTCATCAACCTTAGCCGCTCGTATCTTGTCATCTTGTACGGCCTTGGTGTCCTTCTCTCTGATGATACGCTCGTACTCCTTTATCCTGTCGCTCTTTGGTTTGCTTACCCCGCTCAGTCTTTCGATTTGGCCTTGAAGAATTTCTCTAGGGATTCCAGCAGGTACGGAAGGGACGATAGCAGTGAGAGCAGAAGCAGACTCAGAGACGATTTCTTCGACCTTCGTGATGTAGATGTCTTTTTCATTGTTGTTTGAAACTACGACAGGCGGTTTGTCTATTTGCGTAGTAGCACAACCACATAGAGCAAAAACCATTGTTGCTAAAACAATGCATCTCATCTTGTGGTTCTTTCAACTTGGTAGCCTCCTATTATCGGGTAATCTATACCAGATTGTACC
>Ga0222713_10004524_pt1 | contig 13924 bp, 20 predicted proteins | sample C33_649DmetaG_FD_165061 | JGI IMG/M metagenome (GOLD analysis project Ga0222713, IMG submission 165061) | Estuarine water microbial communities from San Francisco Bay, California, United States - C33_649D | ecosystem: Environmental > Aquatic > Marine > Unclassified | place: USA: California...
TGCTACTCTAGGGTCATTGCTTAAATCTTTAATAATATTTTGCATTGCAATTGGGTCATCAGTAATTATAGTATTCCTAACTGCATCTTTTATATTACCCAAATTACCACCTTCTTCTGTATTTGTTTTTCTTACAATAGAATCTGCTGATTTCATATTAATAGGAGTAACAACTGCACCATATTTTTCTGCTAAATCTTTTCCTAATTTATCAACTTCAGGTGCTGCTTCCTGTGCTTTAGAAACTAAATCTTTTACTTCTTTATCTTCAACAGATACAGTTTTTACTGAACCTGTTGGTTCATTGTCACCACCGCCTTCAGGTCTCCTTCCGCTTCCCGGTCCACCTAATTCTACTTCTTCTAATATTTTATATATCTCACTCATTACCTGTTGTTCTTTAGGTATTTTTGGAGTGTAGTTAAATATACCTTCAATAGAGAATCCATTAATCTTACCTTCCTTAACTTGCTGCCATACTGCATCATTTTCAACTAACATAGATACAAACCAACTGCCATCAGGTGCATCTTCAAATCCCTTCATTGGTTCAATACCCCTAGACTTATCACTAATGAAACTCTCAAACATTGTAACCCCTGTTTCAATTTGGTTAGGGTCGTGCATTAAGTTCACATTGTTTTGATAACCTTTTTTAAAGTATTTCTGTACAATCTTAACAATAGTATCTTTAGAAAATGCCACATAATAATCACCAAAATTAACATCACTTCTAAAAATAGGAGTGTCAGCCAACATAGCACAACCGCTAATAATGTGCTTATCTTCACTAATGATTTGAAACTTTTGTTCATTTTTAAAGGCATTCCAATTCTTTTGAATGGCAGGTCTATCTACTAAAGCGACAAATTGTACTTCAGCATCATCCGCTAAATCATCAGAAATTTCTAACATATATAATGGTAATTCCATACTCATAAATATCTAATTTTAAAATATTAACTAAATCTTGCTCTCTGTCTTATTGCAGCTATCCTTTGTTGATTGCTAGTTACATCACTCTCAATCACATAGGCTCTTACTGCTTGATTGCCTATGTCGTTTATTGACTGCTGATTTAATTGTGTTACTTGTGCTTGTGGTAATTGTGGCATCATAGGTGCTTGTCCTGACATTGAAGGCATACTTCCACCGCCACCACCATTAGGAACACTTACAGATGATATTTGTCTTACCCTAGCTATACCTGCTAACACCGCAGGTGCAGCCATTAAATAAGGATAGGCAGGATTTACTATTGATATTGGATTTTTAGCTGCTTGTTTAAATATTGTTGATGCACTTAAATAAGTATCAATTGTAGCTGAAGATATTGCTATAGCTTTACCTGCTGCAGTTTCTTGACCAATTATGCTTGATAGTCCTGCAGTAATATCTGCAATAGCATAAGCAGTATCTTGTTTAGCTTGAATTTTTTCTTTCTCTATAATGCTTTCAGCCTCTGCATTTTGTTTATTTAATTCTAATCCTTTAGTAAATGCAACTGCTTTATCAGTTAACATTTTACCTAATCCATTCTTATTGCTTTCAATTAATAATTCTTGTTGTTTATCAGCATCCTCTTTTTCTTTTTCTTCTTTAGCTTTTTTAGCTTCTGATTCAATATCTTTAACAGTAACCCCTTTTTGCTGACCTTTTTTTCTTTTTTCATAAGCAGCTAATTCATCATCAATAGCTTTCTTTTCTTTTAACGCAGCACGAACTTCTTCTTCTAATTTAATTTCATTTGCTAATTTTCTTAATCTAGCTTCATTTTGTAATCTATTAATAGTGCCATCATTTGATAATTTTGCTAACTGTTTTTGTATTTCTGCTTCTGCTTCTACATCTAAACCTTTTATTTTTTCATAATGTTCATTTAAAGCATCTATTTTTTTCTTTCTATAATCTTCTTCTATTTGAAATTTAGCATCTTCATCATCACCTGCTCTTTCTAAATCAATTTCTTTTAAAGCATCTAAATCTTCTAAATATTGAGTATTGGCTTTTTTACTTCCTTCAACAAATGCTTTATCAAATTTTATTTTTGCTAGTCTTGCTTTTTCTGCTGCACCTACAAAATTCATAAAGGATTCAACTAATAATCCTACTAATAATACTGCTGCACCAATCCCTGTTGCTATTAATGCTGCTCTAAATATTCTTAATGCAATAGTTGCTCCTGTTGTTGCAACAGTAACTTGATTTGTTGCTACTGCTTCAGCTTCTAATGTAGTAGTCGCACCTGTTGATGCAACCGCAACTTCAGTTGTTGCTACTGCTTGTGCTTCTAATGCAGTTGTTTCTGCTTCTACTGAAAGAACTGCTTCTTTTGTAACTTCTACAGTATCACCCATAATAAAATTATAGGCAGATTGATATAATGTAGTACTTTGTATTACTGCACCTAATTGTTTGAAACTATCTACACTTTCACCAATGCTTTGCAATCCTTGTGAAATTGCCATTGCAGATTGAACTTTTAATAAAGTTTTTTGAACATTCTCACTTTCAGAACCAAATAAAGCCATTGCTCCCTGTACTGCTGCAAACCCACCTGCAACACCTGATAAAGATGCACTTAATGCTTTAAACTTTGCATCAGGATTAAAAGCATCAACTAATGTTTTTGCATCACCTATTTGGTCTTTTATTCCTGCTACTCTTTTTGCTGCTTCAATAGCCTCTTTGGATGTTGCTCCAAACTTATCGGATAATACAACTACTTCATTCTGTGCTTCACGAAGTTGCTTTTTAAGTGAACCTATTGAACCTTCTGCACCTGATGTATTAACGTTTACATTTAAATTTAAATTCTCTGCCATTAGTATTTTGTTTCAATTACTTTTAATAAACTTATTTTGGTCGTATTGTATTCCATAGGATTAAATCCTTCTATTTTATTTAGCCTAAATAAAACCCCATCTATCCATATATATTTGCTAAAATCTAAATTGTTTATATCAACTGTATTAAGCAAAGCAGAGCAAGTTAATAGTTTACTATCCTTGTCTGTTATCTCGGCTATATACTCACTATGATATGCGTTAAATAGATTTGTAGTTGGGTATGAAGCAGAAGCAAAGTATAATTCTTTAGGTGCTCCGAAGTTAATATCTTGGTCAGGTATACCACTACCATCAAAATGCAAATGTCCTGCATAACCATAATCAGTATATGTATTTAATGTAGTTGCTCCATTCATTATTTTCCAACTTGTAACCCCTGTTAACTTTTGAACCTGCATAATCCTTATAACACTATCTATTGATTGCTCTTTAGTATTGTTATCAGTTATCTTTAATATCTGTGTAACATATTTATCTTTACCTGTTGGTTTTATCAAAGGACTTGATGCAAATATTATTTCAACAGATTCTGTTTCTTTACTAAAATCGTATGCAGTATCATATAACCTATCAGCATAATTCTCGTTAAATTTCTTTTTATAGTTCTCGTTATATGTATCTGTGTCATCCTTGTACTTATATTGATAGTATCTTGCATTAAGTTCACTCATAGGCTTTATACTTAATGGCTTTGACCTATCTATTTTATTAGACCAATCTAATGCTTCTGCACTTGTTTCAGGATAAAAATCTATGTAAGGTTTTATGTATATTTTTTTCTCGTTAAATATATCATCGTAAACATATAGGTTATACATCTTACATATACTCAAAAAGAAATCCTTTTGAAATATACCTTTAGGAATTACATTATTAATATCAATTAATTCATTATAATTATAAGGTACAAGTTCAGCACTTGTAGAATTTAATGTTAAGCCACCACCTTCTTCTAACATTTCTAAATCATAAGGGAATATACCACCTGTCCAATCTATTGTAACTCTTAAAACATCAGCGTTATTAAATGTAACATTATTTATAATTATGTTTGTATAAATATAATTTAAAGAAAAACCTGTACCCATATAATGACTACCTATTGTAATTCCATTTTTTTTAACAAGTATAGTAGCTGCAGGACCAACATTCCAATAAGCCATAAATTTAAAATCAATATTTAAAACCTTTGTAGTACCTGAAAATGTAAAGTCAGTTCCTGAAGTCAAACTAAAATCACCTAGTGAACTTGATGTAAATTCAATAGGTATTTCAAAACCACTACCTGTATATGTTTTAATTATTTGTTTAGCTAATAAATTTGAAATGCTAATTTTTGCTAATGCTTTTTGATTCTGTGGTATTATAATTCGTTTAAACGCTTCTGTATCTAATAAAGGGAACTCATAAGCATAGCCACTATTTGTAAGTATTTTTTCAAGATATTCTTTTACAAATAATGCAGGTCTAAAGGTCTTAAAATCATAATCAACTTTAAGTGTACTTACATTGCCATAATCAATCAATGGATAATAATAACCTGAACCATACGCTGCAGTATTATTAGTTCCTCTACTACCTGATGCTTCCCAACTAGATGATATGTTTTCATAAGTCCAATTATGATTGTAATCACTAAAATCTAAATCATCATCAATATTATCATTACCTGTTAATCTTTTATTTCCTAGTTCAGTTATAAAACCGCCTAATTCACCAAATACTGAACACTGATACTCTATTGTTTTACCATCTATAACTATTTCAAGTATTCTTAATGTGCCTTTAAATATCTGTATTTTATCAATAAATATTCTGCATTGAGCAGATTTACTTGCATTGAAGTTATAGTTTACGTTAGGTAATTCATCATTAGTAAGGTTTGAATTGCCCATATCAAATACAAATCCGAATATTTGATTATTCTTTGCAGTACCTGATATGTTTATAGTTTTTGAATATGAAGTATTTTTTGAACCAAAATCTACTATATCATCAATAACATAATTAAACTCTGTACTTATATCTTGTAATAAGTCTAGTTTATAATCTTCTACATATATCTCTGTACTAATCATTATCTAAATTGGCTTGTTAAATATTTACCTACTTCTATGTCAATTTCAAAGTTGAATAACTTATCACTACTTTCTAACTTATACTCGTAATTTGTACTGCTAATTGTAACAGGAAAATATGCACCTTGAACTTCCATATAAACTATTGTACTTGCAAATAGTTGTGCTAACCATTCATAATCCTGCTCACTAACCCAATCAGATATAAGATGAAACTTATCCTTATGCTGAATAGCATAGTTCAAAGTAGTTTCATTATACTTATTATAAGCATCTATATTGGTCATAGTGTTTCCGCTTAACTGCCAATCATTCCTTCTGTACGAAGCCCTTTGTAGTTCTGTTGACCTTTTATTAACCAATGCAAACTTCATAGTATCCCAACCGCCTAAACGATTAAGGAAATGTAAATTGTACTGTTTGTATTTAGGATAGCACTTTTGAGTAAATTGTAATTTCCTAGATATTGCCACACCTCTTTTTAAATAAACATTATACCCATAGGTATTTTCTGTAATAAGTGTTCTACCTGCAAAAGTATTAATATGCCCTGCTTGACAATTAAATAAGTTCATCTCACCACTAAAGGTAATGCTGCCACTTGCAGTATCTACTACTGAACCTGATTCATTTACAACATCAATCCAAGCCGAATAATCACCGCTAGTAATCTTAAAATAAGTCGCATAAAAATTATCCCCATACTCAATCGTAATATTGTCATTGTCTCTTTCCGTAATCCAATCATCTGTAAAGTTTTCTAAAAGTAAATTGTCGTAATAATCAGATAATACTAATGGGGTATTGTTATTTGTAAATAGAATATCTGCAAATAATGGTGGATAATAATTGTAAGAACTTAATGCACCTGAAACTAGATTTAAACTTGTAACTAAATTACCCCCACTTATATACTCCTCACCTATTTTTATTTCACTATCAACTTTTATTTTATCATTAGATGCCACTAAAATAGATGAACCTGAAGGCTCAAAGTAATTAGTTACATAACTTCTTACCATTGGTGATGCGTTAAATACTCCATAGCTACCTTCTGCTGAAGGTGATGGATATATTTTTGTTCTACTAACTTGACTTCCGTTTACATAAACATCATACACAAACTTAAATGATAGTTCACCTACATTAGTTGAACTTGAAACGAACCATAAGTCATCGTGCATACTGCTATAAGGTGCAGGACTACTTTCTATTGTTATTGCCATTGCTTAATTCTTTACCTATTTGTTTTATCTTAATTTGAATGTCTTTACCTAATGCTACTTCCATTACTTCATAAAAGTTTTTACCGAATGTTTCTTTTGCTGCATTATCAAAATAATGTGTTGACCTAATACCTTTTCTATGTATAGACCTAGCCACTACATAAGCCAAAGACTTTTTACTATCTATTGCCTTTGATTCTACTCCTAGTTTTCTATAAGGTTTTACAGATACTGCCTTTAGTTTGTTATAACCTAGCCAACCTTCTACTGCTGAAATTGGGATGCTTTTTTTAGATGGGTTAAATTTATAAGGTGTCTTACTATCTGCCTTAATGTTTTTAGTTCCTTTTACCCCTTTGTTTACAAAATCAAAATACTTTGAAGCAGGTTCACTTTTAGGATAACCTAATGATAATGTATAACTTGTACCAAACTTTGTGAACTGCAACCTTATATCATTAATATTACCTGATGCTATTGAGTTATTATCCCTTAAATTCTTTTGAGCATTTAATATAAAGTCAGCACCAAAGTCTTTTAATAATCGTTCAACCACAGGCAATTCACCTTCTTTCATAGGCTTTTCACCTAATGTATTCAGGAATCCATCTGCTATTGCCTTTGCCTGTGCTTTATTAATGCTCATACCAATAAATAGGACAAATGTCTAAAAATAACTAACCCCACCTTTTTAAGGATGGGGTCGTTAACCAAAAACTAAAAAACTATCTTACCTTCTTTATTTGCTCATTGTCATAATCTGTCTTTGCTTTTAAATAGGACAGTATATTTAAACATTCTATTGTTGTGAGTTCATACGCTTCCGTAACTGTGCAATTTTCATACTCGGCAATAAGTTTGGTGCTATATTGCCATCCAAAATATTCAATAAATTTACTACCACCCCTGTTGCTTCCTGCCCCTTCATCCCTTCCTTTTTCAGTTTGTTCGCCATATAATCCTGTGAAACTTCTATCCAATTTCTGTATACTTGATAAAAAAAAACCAACGAGTGATAAACATCTATAAACTTTGCCTCTAACATATCGTTAGCATATTCTTGATGTTTACTAGCATCGTAGTCTATATCAAATAACATTCCAAAGTATCTCTTTTGTGGTATTACCATTGTAGCTGCCAACTTGTGAAGGTTGCCATATAAATCCTCACTAAATACCTTGCTCTCAATGTACCTAGCGAATGGCATCTTGCTTATATCGTAGTTTACTCTATATGCTTTGTTGTAGGATATATTGATAAACTTAACAGGCTTCCCTTTAATCGGTTCATTTAAGAAAGTAATGCTTTTACTTAACTCTGCATATTCATTCAAAGGAAGGCTATCTACTTGCATTTCTGTAAGATTATTGACTATTGCAACTAATCGTACATTTATGTCTAGGTCAGTATCATTCTTATCCTTTGAGTTAAGAACATTGTATATCTGTTGGTACTGCCAAACGCTTATTTTTTCCCACATAGTTCTTTAAATTTACATAAAGATACAACAATTGTAAGTAATACAATACCTAATAATGTACCTAAAATTAGTCTAGTTAGTTCTATTGTAATCTCTAATATAGCTTTCATAGTTTAGTTTTATAGTTAATCCATCCATTTTCCGTGCTTTCTTAAATGCCAAAACCTGTGCTTTAGGACTTCAACAATAATACCCCATAAGGTATCTGCTTCATAACTTCCTTCATTTACTATTAGTTTCATATATTATTTATTTTGTTTATTAAAGTTAATTGTTTTGAATAATCTAAATCTTCTTTAAGTGTTTTAATCTGCAAGTCTTTTATTGATAGTTCTATTTCTAGTTTCTTAATGCGTTCAATTAGACCTTCTATTTCCATCCTGTCTAATAGGCTCTGTTTTAATTCGTATGGTTTCATAGTTTAGTTTTTAAAATATCCCTGCCCCCATTGGGACAACCCACTAACGGTTATTAATTTTAGTTAAGCAGGGATAGTAAGTTTAAATATTTTGTAGATATGCAGTTATTAAGAATGCGAAGATAAGGATAATTACTGCTTCTGTATTGTGGTTTTTCTGTTTCATAAAATTAATGATTGTAATATTTAGATGCAAACATTCCTACCTTTCTATTTTTAATGGATTTATTATAGGCTTCTTCTTTTGCTTCTTGTTCTGAATAACCTGACTTCATCATAAAATCAAAGTAAATTTTAAATTGATTCCATTCATTTTCAGTTAAGTTTTTCATATTGATTCCTTGTTGCATTGGCTTTTTCATATTGTTTGTTTTTGGTTTATTATTAATTAGTTTTTATATGCTGATATAATTGCATTTTGTAAATTTTCTGCAAATACTTCATTTAATTCAGAAACATTTACTTCGTTAACACCTTTTAAAGTATATGATTTAACATTGTATAAATCATTAATTAAAGTAATATCAATAAATCTATTTCTGTTACATACTAACTTTGTAAAGTTTTTACCGTTAACTTGAAATTTAAAACCGATTGTCATTTTTGTAGTTAAAGTAGTCATAGTTTGTTTGTTTTTGATACAGCGAAGATATATAAACTTATATACTACTTCCAAACATATTCCCAACTATTTTTAAACTTTGTGATGAACGGTAATTATCAAGGACAAACGGTAAATTACATAAAAGTATACCTGCCATTACCCCTTTTGATGCTGAAGTTATTCCACGCTAAAGCCAATGCCATTACGCAGTCATCGTGAAATCCACTAGGTGCAGAATACTTAACCCCATTTGCAGTAAACTGATATTCAAACACTTGCAGTTCATTAGTGATTGCTCCTTCAGGGAATCCAATTCTACCCTGTTGTATTGCAGTTGCAAGACCTTCCATAAGTTGCTGCTTACTTGAACTCGTAAACTTTAGACCTTCAATGGATATACCCTCCCTTTGTAAATCTTCTAAAATAGGGTCACCTACACCTGTACTATCTACTAATATAGGACATCTAGGCAGCCTTTTAATATTCTCTTTGGTGTTATGCCAATCCATTTGATACCTATCAAAATAAGCCACATTACCTGCATTATCTAATCCTATGATAACTGTATGGTCAACTGACTTTGCAAGGTCAATACCAAATGCAACTATTTGTTGGTTGCTAATAGGCTTAATGCAATCCTGAATGAATTTGTTACCAAATGGGTTCGCACTATTCTCTGAAGGATTCGCCATATATTCCTGCTCAAATACTACATTTGGCAGTTGCATTCTTGCTTCATCTATTTCCTGTGGGTCTATGTATGGATTATCATAACTAGTAAATTTAAAGGATGCCCAATCATTTTCACCTGCCTTCATAAATAGGCTATAGAAATAATTCTTACCTCTAGGTGTAGAAAGGAATATTGCCTTCCCTTTATAATCTGTAAGGGTTGGTCTAATACTATTCTGCCATCCTGATTCAAGTTCAGGGATAAATGATGCTTCATCTATGATTACCAAATGAAATTTGCGACCCCTTAAATTATCTAATCGTTCACCGGTAAAGAATTCAATCTGTCCGCCATTAGGGAAATCTATTTTAAGGTCTGACTTGTTTTTAGGCAATTCTAGAGACTCTGTTAACTTGCTGAAGAAAACCTTTGCCAACCCATAAGTAGGGGTAATATAAGCCACTGAATAGCCTTTAACCGCATATGTGACTGAAAGTATCTGTGACAATTCAGACTTACCAAATCTTCTGCCGCACATCACCACTCTAAAACGCTTGTCGCATTCTAGTATCTTCTGTTGATTTGCGTGTGGGTTAGGTAAGAATATTTGCATTATAAAATGGTTTTACCATCTACAAAGATAACTTCTATTTTATTATCTGATTTAATATCCATCTGTTCCTTTGGCTTACCATATACCCTAGTCAATAAAGTTTCAATTGAATACAGGCTTCCCTTGCTCATTGAGTTTAATATAGCCTTGCAAATGGTTCTTTCTAATGCAGTTGCTAATACATCATCCTGTATAGATTTAAGTTGTTCTTGATTCATTGCCATTAGATTTTGTATTGTATCGTTTACTTCAGATAACTTATACCCCTGCTCTATAAGTAAGCTAACATACTTTCTAGGTCTGCCATTTGGATTTGCAACTTCCCCCTTTTTAAATTGATGTTGTATTATATCTTGTGCTGCCATTGTGCTATTATTGTGCTATTTATTTATCTAATTTAGACTTAAAATGCTCACAAAGTTTATCCATCTTGCTAACATAATAAGTCATAAAATCTTTGAACCCTTCGTTATCTTGTTGGTAGCTAACGTACAATATACCCCTTAATCTTTGTGATGGGGTCTTGTTTATTTCTAGGTCTGTCTTAATGCTATCTATGTTATCTAGTTCATCCTGTTGAAATGGTTCTTCTTTGATGGCTATGTAACAGAACCTTTGGTTAAGTTGGAATACCTGTGCTGCATCATTTGGTGACATTTCCTGTGTTCCAAATGTTACCTTAATTGTTTTATCCTTCCTAGAAGTTAAGCCTTCTATTTGTGCAGGTAGTATTATCATCTTCCTTGTCCTTTATATTGTTTTGGTCTAGGTGAATGTTTGTTAAATGATTTCTTTGCTTGACCCCTTTTCCTTTTACCGAATGATAATTTTGAAGAATCACTTTTAATCTTTGCCATCTAATTTTTGTTTATGTATCTCTTTTAAAAATTCCATATATTGTTTCTTGTCTCCGTATTGTAAATGATGCTCTCTGCATAGTGCCATAAGATTATCTATTGTATCCCCTTTCTTTGTTCCCCCCATTCCCCTAGCTTCTATGTGATGAATATCAACTGCCCTTGCTCCGCAAGTTTCACAAGGTATAAAATCCTCACCTGTGTAACCAAAATGGTTCAGATATACTTTAGTGTGATTTTTTATTTCTTATCTATTTGTTTTAGTTTATTAATTGCCCATTCAACACCTGAAGTGCCACCCCACGCATCCCACATTAAACCTCCACAACCTTCTGAATATGGAACATCTTTATTTTGTTGTTGCCTTTTAAATGATGCCATCCTAGCAATTGTATCCCTAGATATATTTTCTTTGTTTGCTAATTGGTTTGCCCTTGCTTTGCCTACTGCAGTTCCACATTCACCCCATCCGTTTTCTTCTGCCCATTTCAATGCTCTCTTTGCATTGTTACTAGCTGATTCAGGATAGTCATTATAAGTCTCCTCATATTTACCACTAGCTATAATAGCTGCCCATACTTCTGCAGCCTTTTCTTGTGTATCATAAATACAACTTCCTGTACCTATTCTGTATTTTCCGTTGGAGCATTTATATATTGGCATTGCCTATCAATTTATTATAAATAGCAAAACGCTTGTTATTTATAGCCTCAAAGTTAAACTCCCTTTCACAGAATTCAAATAGTTTTTGTCCATATTCTATCCTAGCTGCTTCATCAAAGGTTAATAGTTTAATCCATTTATACCAATCTGTTTGATTATTTACATAGCAGACAGGCATATTTTTATAAGGATGCACATTGCTAACTATTGCAGGGTTTTTCTTTGCAGCCGTTTCTAATACCTTTAGATTTGATTTCATTGAACCAAACTTATTATCTACTAAAGGAATTAAACTTATATCAGAATCAGCATAAGCACCCATATACTTTGTAATTTCTGCATAGTCATATATGGTAGGGTTTAACTTTAATCCGTTTGTAAATACTCCTATCATTCTATCCCACAAATGTTTTTCACCTAGATTATATCCTGCAATAACTGTTCTAACAGGGAAGTTAATTTTTTTCATTGGCTGCCTTAATATATCTAAATCAGGAACGTGTGTACCTGAACCTGACCAAAACAATCTAACCATATCTGATTCTATCTTATTATCTTGAAACTGCTCTTTGCCATAAGGTAAAGCATTAGGGAATATTTCTACATTAGGATTATATACTGCTATTTCTTCTGCTAACCTTTCGTGTGTACAGGTGCAAAGGTCTGCAATTCTAATAAAATCTGTTATTCTTTTTGTAACATCACTATCTCTATATCTATCAGATAAAATATGTGAAGGTGGTAAAATCCAATAGTCATCATTATCAACAACTAATTTAAAGTTGTATCTTTTTCGCATAGCCTCAAGCATACTTATTTCTGTATATGCTAGGAATCTATTAAATATTACTATGTCATAGTTGTTATCAAATACTGCTTCGTTTATTGTATCTGTAATCATACAATAATCTTTCTGCATATTAACTAATGGCATCATTATTCTATGATAACCTACACCACTAAATTTGCTTGTAATAGCTAGTATTCTCATAAAGGAAGGTAATAAGTTTTGCTGCCATTTGAATAATTAGATACATTGTTACTATGTAATTCCCAAGTGCTTTTAACTAAATCATTTTTGTTATAACCATAAGCATCTATACCATTTTGTTGTATGTGTGTTGCCCAACCTGTACGAATGTATTTAGTATATAATCCTGATGCTCTTACTCGTGTGCAATAGTCAAGGTCAATTGCTCCGTATGGGTCAAGTGCAGTATTGAATGCACCGACATTTTGAATTACTTCTTTGCTTATTGTAAAGTTCCCTATTATATCTGTAGTGTCATCAAAGCTACCGACTAAAGGTATTGCACATATACCTATAGTTTTATCTTGCATAAATTCATTTCTTACCTTTAACCAATTATCAGGTTCTAGTATATCATTACCCATTATAGTTACATAATTAACAACATCAAAGTTTATTTGTTTTAATCCTTTGTTGATTGCATTTGCTATTCCTTGTTCGTTAATTATTGAAACATAGTCAATGTGCATTCCTGCTCTTTTAACATTATTATAAAGCGTTTCAAGGTTAACATCTAAATAGTTTAAATAAATTATTGCGTTCATTTGATTATATTTTGTCCTAATGATTTAGCAGGTACACCTGCATATTTTGTATATGGTTCTGATTCTCCTTTAAAAAATGCACTTGCTCCTATCATACAACCTACGTGAATATTGCTAAATTGATGTAATACTGCATTCAATCCTATGTTAGATTTTTCACCTATTACAGAATGCCCCCCAATTTTAGCACCGCAACTAATTGTAACATTATTATTTATTGTGCAATCGTGTCCTATATGTGCGTGTTTCATAATAAAACAATTATCACCTATATAAGTTGTTTGTTCTGTTCCTGCATCTATTGTAACTAATCCTGTGATTATATTATTACTTCCAATAATAACTCTACCACTAATTACCTCTCTCATTCCATTATGTTTATTATTTACATTACGTTCATATTTCCAAAACTCTTTATGTTCTGCAGGGTCTCCTATAATGCAATAAGCACCAATGTAATTGTTATCACCTAGTATAACATTATCACCTATGATTGCCGTTGGATGTATATAATTAGCCATTCTTTTTCTTTCTAGTTTTTTTAATTATAACTTGTTGATTTTCAACTACTTCACTTTTTTCACCTTTTTCACTAATTTGGTTTTCTATTGGTAAACTTTCATAATACCTATATAATCTTAAAATCATTTCCATTCTACAATCACCGCACCAAATGGTAAGTATAAAAGTAGGGTTAATATAAGTTTTATAAATATGCTCATACATTTTAAGTACAGGCAAATCTAGGTTTCTTACATAACCACTTAAAGCAGTTTCATAATTATTATAGTGTTCTTTTAAAAATTCTTTGTGTTCTAGTTCCATATTTTATAGATTAATGTTTCAGTAATAGCACCTAGAAATCCTGATATAAATACAACACTTGTT
>Ga0222713_10004529_pt1 | contig 13913 bp, 19 predicted proteins | sample C33_649DmetaG_FD_165061 | JGI IMG/M metagenome (GOLD analysis project Ga0222713, IMG submission 165061) | Estuarine water microbial communities from San Francisco Bay, California, United States - C33_649D | ecosystem: Environmental > Aquatic > Marine > Unclassified | place: USA: California...
ACATCACCAGGTTGGACTTCGCCAGGTCCGAGCTTGATGCCGTCCTGTCGACTGCCTATTCCAGTCGTTGTCACGTAGAGCCCATCTGCTGCACCGCGTCCCACCACTTTCGTATCCCCGGTGACCACTCGGACACCGGCTTCAGTCGCAGCGAGGGCAATTTCTGCCACCGTGTCACGAAACTCGTTGATAGGCAGTCCTTCTTCGAGTACGAATGCGACACTCAACCAACGAGGTGTCGCACCCATAACAGCCAAGTCATTGACAGTTCCATTCACAGCGAGGCTTGCAATCGACCCCCCGGGGAATTGTCGTGGTGTGACGACGAATGAGTCAGTTGTCATAACTAGGTCATGTTTGGCGGGCACCTGAAGTACAGCGCCGTCCATCGCCGCGCCTGTCATCTCAAATGCAGGAAACACCACGCTGTTGAGCAAGGCCTGCGACGCTTTTCCTCCCGCGCCATGCGCTGAGGTAATTACTTCATCATGAAGTCGCATCGGACGGCGTCGCCACTCTTCAATCCGGGCGTGAAGGCGCTCTCTATCGACTGCGTCGTGACCCATTGGGGCTCAAACCGCTGTTACGGGAATTCTGGGCGATTTGTTGAACCGTCCATAGTTGTAGTACGCAGCACAGGCACCTTCGGACGAAACCATGCAAGTGCCTATTGGGGTCTCGGGAGTACAGGCTGTACCGAAGACTTTGCATTCCCAAGGCCTGATTGCCCCACGTAGCACCTCGCCACATTGACATGCCTTTGGATCGGCAATCTGAACACCTGGAACTGCATACCGGCGCTCGGCATCGAACTCAGCGAATTCATCACGGAACATGAGCGCACTGTGTTCAATTGAACCGAGACCGCGCCACTCAAAGTGAGGGCGCACCGTGAATACTTTGTCGATGACATCGATCGCCACGGGATTTCCAGCATCTTTCACGGCTCGCGTGTACTGGTTCTCGACCTCGCAACGACCGTCAGCTTTCTGGGCAAGAAGCCGCATTACCGACTCGAGAATGTCGAGTGGCTCAAAGCCAGCAGTCACCAATGGTTTTTCGTACTCAGAGGCGACGAATGCGTAGGGATGGTTACCAATAACCGTCCCTACGTGGCCTGGTCCGATAAAGCCATCAAGATCCAAGTCTTTCGAGTCGAGGATTGCCTTGATTGCCGGAATTATTCGAATGTGGTTCGACATGACGAAGTAGTTCGAGAGCTTTCGACGCTTCGCCTCGAGCACTGTCACCGCGGTGGATGGAGTCGTGGTCTCAAATCCGACAGCCAGGAAGACAACATCGCGCTTAGGTTCGCGTTCGGCAATCGTGAGCACGTCCATGGGGGAGTACACGACTCGGATATCGGCTCCACGTGCACGGGCTTCGAGCAGATTTGACTTACCACCAGGTACTCGTAACATGTCGCCAAAGCAACAAAAAGTGACATTCGGTTGACTCGCGATATGGATGGCGTCATCAATTCGACCCATCGGAATCACACAGACGGGGCAGCCGGGTCCGTGAACGAGTTCAACGTTCTGTGGAAGCAACTCCTCTAATCCGTGTCGGTAAATCGAATGAGTGTGTCCACCGCAGATTTCCATGAACTTCCGATGCGGTTGTCCATCTGCGAGCTCGGTTATTCGTGTAAGTACTTTACGTGCTGCTCGCGGGTCTCGAAAATCGTTGAACTGACTCACGCTGAGTCCTGTCCTCGTAGGACGTCAACTTCTTCATCGTAAACCGAGCCGAGCATGCGAATGAACTCAAGAGTCGATTTGGCTTCTGCTTCGTCGAGTTTGCTCATCGCGAAGCCGACGTGCAATAGAACCCAGTCACCCTCGCGGAGTGGGTCAGCTGGATCGGCGAGCAGGGCGATGTTCGCTTCGCGACGGACACCCTCAACGTCAACGATTGCCGAGAAAGCCTTGTCGTTATTGATGCTGATGACCATCGCGGGTATTCCGACGCACATTGATGTTGTCTCCCTCTGAGTTAGTTTCTGGAATAGGTGGATGCAATTATGAACTCTACGACTGATTCAATCGCGCGAATTGCCGAACTCCCTGGCGCGAAGTCAATCAGTGAAGTTCGTGCGGCATCGGCATCTAGGACCGCCGAGTCCCAAGGAATCGCACCGACCATAGAAAGCCGCTCCCGCAGACAGAACTCCTCAATCGCCTGACGATCAGCGTCGTTGCGAATCTTGTTCGCAACGACCACCATTCGCTTGATTGGCGACTCTGCCGCCAGTCGCGCCTGAAGCCTCACGGCCTCAAGTGATCGAAAATATGGTTCTGCCACGAGGATCAGAAGATCGGAATTTCGAGCAGTTCCGCGACCGAGATGTTCGGGTGATGCCTCGAGATCGAGGACTGTCACTGTGTTGGGGACCGAAGCTAGGTCTTGCACGACGGCACCAACAGTTGCATGCATCGAGCACATGCAACCTTCGTCGGCATGCTCCGGGCGTCCCATCCGAAGAAGTAGCACACCATCGTTGACTTGCACAGCGTGCGTTGAGAGCACCTGCCGCACGGGTTCAGTGAGGCGCGGTCCATCGAGTTTTCGACTCACAAGCGAAATCGGAAGTGCTTTGAATTCAACTTCTGGTGCTCCGAGCGCAGCAGCAAGGTTGGGATTCGAATCTGCGTCAATCGCTACGACTGTTGGGCCGCGTCGCGCGATGAGTCGTGCGATGGAAGCACTGAGCGTGGTTTTACCTGCACCGCCTTTGCCTGCCAGCGCAAGTTTCATGCTCGGGAAGACGCGTTGGTTCGGTCACGCTCCAATTGGGACACTTCGGCTGCCTCGAGAAGCTCACCCAGAAGCGTATGGAGAGTTCGAAGTCCCAGTATCTCGGACCTCAGCGATGTGAGACCGAGTTTGGTAAGTGAGTACACGCGACGTGCAGGACCAGTCGCGGAGGATTCCCATCTTGAGTTGATCAAGCCACGGCGTTCCATTGATTGAAGCCTGCGATACACGGTCGCGAGGTCAAGAGGCAGGTGATTGCGCCGCAAGTATTCACCCAGCTCGTAACCATGTGATTCGCCGTTGCCGAGCCCGATCATAAGAACGCTCTCTTGTAGTTCTTTTGGCATCTCGGTGGTCATTTGTTGTCCTGTGTCTGGTTCGCTCGGTCAGTGTTGATGGGGGTGGTCATCGTGATCGTGATGAAGTCGCGCCGCAAGACACGCTTCGGCTTCATCTGCAGATGCATGACACCAACAGTCGGCACTACATTCTCCGTGCGTCGGCTTGGTGAGGTCAGCGAACGACTCTGCGAACTCCATCGCGCCACGCTCGAGACCAAACGCAGAAAGCTGGAAAAAATCGAGATCTCGAACTAAATATCCTTCTCCGACGAGCTTATCGAGATAGGTGATTCCGATTGCGGCATCAACACCGAGAAAGCGTTCAATGAGCCCGGCATCGACCAAGTCTCCGAAACCCTCACCGCGGAGCCAGTACATGACCTGCAGAATTTCGCTGCGCCAGTAGAGCGCGGCGAGATTCTCGGATTTTGGAGATGATGGTGACTCGGCCATGTCGCTCACCGAGTGAGCTGCTCGGCCTTCTCGGCAAGCCCGGCAAGGGCGCCTTCCACTACCTCAAGTTGACCGTTGATCTTGACGACGTTGGGTCCGATGGATGCAGTCTGTTGTTCGATTGCCCGAACTCCAAAAGTTACCTTCCCAAGCGATCCCGAGATGGAGGCCAATGAGCGGGTGATGGCAATCAAGTACCAAGCGAGGGCCCCGACAAAGATGAGGATTTCGACAACGGTGAGTGTGACGAGCAGGCGCATTGGCTATTTCCCTGTCTTCTTGAGAACGGTATTCAGAAAGCCGTCGTGCCGCAACGCTTCATCGGTGAGTTGAGCTATCTCGTAACTTGTCTGGCCGATCATCCAGGTTGTGGCGGTATTGCGAGCGACTGTCTTGCCCGCCTCCCAAACAGCGTCGGCTCCACGCTCTATCCGACGGACTTTCGCCAAGAGGGTTTGTAGCAACGCAACTGCGACGAGGCTCACTACGAGCCCGAGTCCCAGCGAAATCCACCAAAGTGTTTCGTTGCTCATATCTGCTTCCCTTCTACGCCCCGAGGTGCTTGCTAGCGAGATGTTTACGAATTCCGCCAGCATGGTCCGTAATCTCTCGAACGGCAGCGTTCACATCATTGACTGCCCAGAGCGATTCGGTGTTCTCTCTGGAGTCGCGCAGGGCTTGGAGGATTGCCTCTGCCTTCACTGCGGCTCGGTGGGCCCAGCGAATGCACAGCAATAGGAGGACTACGACAAGAACGACAACTACTGCAGCTACGAGAAAGCCGATTACCCAGCCTGCTGACATATACCCTCGATTCCCGAACTTGTTGCGACTACCTTTGACACTATTCGCACTACGCATGTATAGTCAACTACGAAAGCAAAACGCCTAGTTTCACGGGAGAGCAATGGTCGCCTATACCAAACTGCCGCCAAGTCACGAACACAGTTCGTTGACACAGAAGCCCCTCATCACGGATGGGCTTGATCCACTTGCTCCAATCGCCTTGAGAAGTCGGAAACGAGCAAGACGTCCTGAAAGTGTGCTCAGCGGTCCGCTTGAAAAGGTGTACTTGATTTGGATAGTAGGTGGATCATGCGACGGATGCACCGTAGCTGTTTCGGGTGCTACACATCCACGCGTTGAAGACCTTCTGCGCGGCAACATCCCCGGCCTTCCGCGAATCGACATCATTCACACCGTCTTGTCGGTGGAGTCGGGACCGGAGTGGGTAGCCAACTTGCGAATGGCGGCCAACGGTGAGTTGGATGCGCCATACATCGTTGCCTGGGAAGGCTCGGTCATGGACGAGCGCCAGTCAGGTGAGTACGGGTACTGGATGGGCCTCGGCGAAGAAGAGGATGGTCGTCCAATCACGTCGCTTGAGTGGCTCGATCGACTTGCGCCGGGTGCAGCCGCCATTATCGCCGTTGGAACTTGCGCGACTTGGGGAGGAATCCCAGCTGCAAAAGGTAATCCGACGAACTCAATGGGAGTGATGGACCATCTCGGTAAGGACTACCGATCAGCATTGGGCCTTCCAGTCATCAACGTTCCTGGATGTGCGCCAGTTGGTGACAACATCATCGAGACCGCTGCTGCAGCTCTTATGTTTCTTGCCGGTCTTGCGCCGCTGCCCGAGTTCGACGAACTTGGGCGCCCCGCGTGGCTGTTCACCGAAACGGTGCACCGCCACTGCCCGCGAGCGGGCTACTACGAGGAAGGCGTGTTCGCCCACGAGTACGGAGACAAAGAGTGTCTAGTTGAGCTGGGGTGCTGGGGTCCTGTGGTGCAGTGCAATATCGCCGAGCGCGGAGGCGTAGACGGACACGGTGGCTGCATGAACATGGGCGGAATCTGCATCGGATGCACGATGCCGGGTTTCCCAGACAAGTTCTCCCCGATTTACGAGCGTGCGCCGGGAGCATTGCTCTCAACGAACACCAACCGAGTTGTCGGTGGCTTCATTCGACGGATGCGCCAGCTCTCGCAGCGCGACAAAATGCGATCCAAGCGCTGGGAGGGCTCAGAGGAGCTGCCGAGCGGCTGGGGTCGCTATAAGACCCAACCCGTGGGAGCGGAACGCGGAATCCATCGCGTTTATTCCTGGCGTCAACATGCAAAGGAAGGCCGTTAACTCATGTGTTTCAAGAACCTGCCAGTTGAGTTTGATGCATCCGGTAAGGCTCGACTTCGCGAAGGAGTGTCTAGCCCCTATGCGTTAACGGGTGCGGGACAGAAATCCTTCGTTCGAGGTGCAAAGTCGGTGGGTTCAGCGGTAGCACCGCCAAAGTTGCGCGAGTGGAACATTGATCCCGTGACCCGAGTGGCTGGTGCACTCGCGGTTCATACGGTGCTGGACCTTCAATCGCGTACCGCGGTTGAGGCCCACTCGATGGCGATGCTGTTCCGTGGCTACGAGATCATTCTGCAAGGTCGCGACCCGCGAGATGCCATCGATATCTCAAGCCGAGCATGTGGTGTGTGCGGAGGTGTCCACTCGACGGTGTCATCCCTGGCCATCGAGATGGCGTTCGGAATCACTCCGCCACCGCTCGGTGTGTTGGTGCGCAACCTTGGTGAGGTCGCAGAAATGTTCTACGACCATCCGCTGCACCTCGGACTGCTTGCCGGCCCGGACTACTCGACTGCGATTGTCTCGGTAACGAATCCCGAGCTGGTGGAAAGGGCAGCACGTACACCGGCTCCCCACTCAGATGTGCACGGCTTTAAGACCGTGAAGGACATCATGGACGGCTTTAACCCGCTTGAGGGCTCGATCTACCTCGAAGCACTCGAGCACACACGCGTCGCTCGCGTGATGTGCGCGTTGATGTACGGCAAGTTCCCTCATCCCTCAACGCTCGTACCAGGCGGCGTGTCTACAACCGTTAGTACGTCGACATTCAATGAGTACTACGGCCACCTTGGTCGCATGTTCGACTATGCGAAGAAACTGGCAGGTATCTGGGATGACATCTGCGATTTCTTCCTTGAGGCAAATCCCGCGTACGCGCAAGTAGGCGCTCGTCAGTCAAACCTGATTCAGACCGGAATTTGGGATAACCCCGCCGTTTACGATGCGACATACAAGAACATGGATGTCTGGGGCGATGCCCGCTATTCGTCACCTGGCGTCATCGTCGATGGCAAGCTTGTCACCACCAAACTGACGCAAGTCAACATGGGGGTCGAGGAGTTCATCGAACACTCGTTCTACGACGACTGGACCAAGAGTGCGCCGCCGCGCTTTACGACCGACATGCTCGGCAATCCTCTCTCGCCTTACCACGCGTGGAACAAGGTCACCATCCCGCGAGCTGAGGGACGCAGCTTCAAGGAAAAATACTCGTGGGACACGGCACCGCGCTGGGATCGCCTCTCAATGGAAACCGGTGTGTACGGACGTATGTGGACAACTGCACTTGCAAAAACACTTCCTTCCAACCCGTACTTGGAGGCCACTGGGTCTGGTCTTCGTATCACGATGCCGCGCAACGAGCTGCCCGAAATGGAGCTTCATTGGGAGACCCCCGCCATCCTCAACGCGTTTGAACGCAACCGAGCGCGAGCGTATGGCGTTGCATTCACTGCGGCCATCGGGATGATTTGTCTCGACCAAGCGTTTCAGTACTGGCGCAAGGGTGAGACGGCAGTATCGACGCCGTACACCGTTCCGCGCGATGAGCGAGTGTCGGTGGGCATGTGGGAAGCAGGTCGCGGCTTCCTCACGCACCACTTGCACATGGATAAGGGCAAGCTCATCAACTATCAGATCAACACGCCGTCGACTTGGAATGCGTCGCCGCGCGACCCCTTTGGAACTCCTGGTCCGTACGAGGAAGCGATCATCGGTACACCGATTCTCGAGTCACTACCGGATGAGGAGATTAAGGGAATTGACGTTCTGCGTGCCATCCGGAGCTTTGACCCTTGCATGCCGTGCACAACGCACATGGACACAGGGCACGGAATCATCACGCGCGAGGTCAACTCGTGCAGTTGCACTCTTGAGTGAGCAACACGCCGTACGAGCCAACGCCAGGCGCTGACCTACGGGATACCCCCGGGCTCGCTGAGCGAGATCGGCACCTGGAACTGCTACTTGGTCCAGGTTCGCAAGTACGGTCAGGTTTCGCTCGCGAGGAGGGCTGTGTTCTTGTTGCCGGCATCGGTCTGCCGTTTCTTCGTGACCTTGACTTTGGGATGAATTGGCTAGCCCGTGCTGCTGAGTTGACTTGGCCCGAGAACGTGGTGCTCGAGGACATGTCCTATGCGGCGCATCGGGCTATGCATCGCCTGCAGGAGATTATTCCGTCGAAGCTGATACTCGTCGCATGTATGCCGCGGGGAGTCGATCCGGCAGGCACCATACGTCGCTATCACGTACGTGATTTGCCCCCACTCGACCTCGTCGAGGTGCACGAGCGACTTACTGAGGCAGTCGGGGGAATTGTCGACCTCGACCACACCATCTGTGTCTGCAGGTATTGGAACGCTCTGCCGTACGACACACAGGTATTTGAAGTCGAGCCTGCGGAGTCGAATTTCGGTCTTGGATTCTCAGAACCCGTCGAAGCCGCCGTCGAGCAAGTGATTCAGATGGTCCGGGCCGAAGTAGGTGCCTAGTGGTTGCCCGCGACGACGAGGTTCTCCAGTTTCACGCGATTCTCGATCGCGTTGCCGAGCTCGTCGATCAGGCCGTGCAGGACGAAAAGACCGCCCCGATCATTCAGGAGATACTCGACTGGCTCGACGCCTTCCATCGCGAGGGGTTGGGGAGCCTCGTGGAGATGATCCGGGACTGGCGCGGTGAGCTCTTTTTAGAACGAGCGGCAGCACATCCCGCGATTAATGCGCTTCTTGGATTCTACGAATTGGGGGTGGACATTGACTCTGTGAACGCTCACAGGCAGGTTCAGACAGCACTTGACGATGTGCGCCCGTATCTCCATAGCCATGGGGGAGATATCGAAGTAATCCGAATTGAGGACGGTGTTGTCAAGCTCCAGATGCACGGCTCGTGTGACGGCTGCACGGCATCGCAGGTGACAATAAACGAACGAATAGAGGTGGCCATAAGGGAGCGTTGGTCAAGTTTTCGGCGAATCGAAGTAGAGGAGTTCAAATCTGATCCGCACCCACCCCCTGTTGGAAGCGTCACGTCAGGGCTGAAGATTCAGCGAAAACGATAGACATGAGCGATGACGATCGGTGAAGATCTGGTTCAACAGTTGTGTTTTACTGCCCGGGCACTCGCGCAAACACATCCTCTGTCTCCCGCCGTCTATGACTATCGACGAGCTTTCGTAAAGGCTGAAGGATCACGGCAGCCGAACAAGGACTTTGTGGATTGGTCCTCAAATTGCCTCTTGGTTGGTTACTGTTTGCGACGCGCTGAGGAGAACGATAAAGGCACAAGCGTGGATGTTGCGCAACTCAATCACGAGGCTCTGAGCGAACGGGCAAATGTAGTGGCCGCCGAAATATCTGCTGGGGTTGATCGTCACTTCATTGGTGACGTCTCGGTGGTGATAGCGGCGCTTGATCGACTTATCTCGACTGAGCTTGAGAAGCGTTGGGAGACGGCAAAGGACTACGCCTCTACCCAGGACTGGGAACTCGTTGAGGAGTACTTGGCATGGTCTGTCCTGCACGGGTATTGCCTCAGGGTCGCAGAAACGACCGAGGGTGCCTGATATGAACCCTCCACGTGTTCTTGTAGCTGGTGTCGGAAATGTTTTGCAGGCTGACGACGGGTTCGGCGTGCGACTCGCTCACCGACTGCAGCAAATGGCATGGCCAGACAACGTGAGAATCTGTGAGACCGGCATCGGTGGTATTCATCTCGTACAAGAACTCATGGAGGGTTTTGATGTGCTAGTCGTTCTTGATGCAGTTGATCGCCAGCGAGAGCCTGGAACCGTCATGGTCATCGAGCCAGAAGTAGTTGATGTGCATGAGATGAATCTGCTCCAGAAGCACGACATGCTCGCAGATATGCATCTGGCGACGCCTGCGCGGGCGATGATGGTGGCAAAGGCTCTGAAAGTTCTGCCAGATAAGACCTTCATTCTCGGTTGCCAGCCAGTCACGGTAAATCGTCTCGAGATCGGTTTACACCACGTAGTTGAACACGCTCTCACGACTGCGACCAAGGAGCTCAGACGGCTGCTGACAGAGCTCGGAGCGGTGGTCTGATGGCAGCGAACCCAAGTGGGAATCGAGACTTGAGGGAGAGGGTTGCCGAGCTGCGGCGGGCCCTTGAGGCCTGTAGTCCGGCGTCCGATCGAGATGAGTGGGCCTATGCAGCCTTTCGGTTGGGCACCGCACTCGCAGAGACGGCAGGCTCAAACGAGACACTTCAGGAGCCCATCAGGCTGCTTGGAGAGGCGTCAAAAGTCTTCTCCGCTGACCGTGCACCAGTCGAGCACGGGCGAATCGCGACGGTCTTGGGGAGCTGTTTTCGTCGTGTCGGCAAGCCCGACTCTGCTCTGAGAAGTATGGAGACCGCAGCACGGCTTCTGAGGGGCAGAGTGTCGACGGCCGAGCATGCGGCAGCAGAGTCGAACCTGGCGACTGCCCTAATGGAAAGCGGGAACCTCAACGACGCGCTAATTCACGCTGAGATCGCAGTACGTGAGCTGTCACTCATTGAATCACCGACTGATGCTGACGAGCGGTCGCTCATCGCCGCACTATTCAACCGTGGGCTTATTCGTCAGTCGTTGGGCGGTGACCCCGACGAGACCTTGGCAGATTTCCGTTTGGTTATCAAGCTTGGTAGCAGCGATGATGCGATCCTCCAGAGGGGAATGGCTCATCACGCAATCGGTGTCTTACACAAAGCCCGCAAAGAGCATGCCGAAGCTCTGAGGGAGTTTGCCATTGCATCGAACCTGTTGAGCCCCGCGAGCTTTCCTATGCAACATGCGATCTGTCGATTCAACATGGGAATCACTTACGAGGCGTCGGGCACGCTTCCCGATCTCCGACTAGCGCTCCGGGAGCTCAGCGTCGCCTTGACGATTTTCGACCAACGGCTTCATACCTTGCAACGCTCTGTCACATTGGAAGCTCGCACGAGGGTTATCGACGCGCTTGTTGCAAGCAATCCCGAGATGTCTATCTCGGATCACCAAGCGAAGATGCTGCTCGAGTCAGGTGGCGACGCCCGTTTGACAATGTTGCGAGAAATTCTCGGTGGCCTTGAGCCGCTTCCTCGAGATGTCCGGAGCGGTCTTTTGCTCGACTTGTTCGACTCCATTGTTGCAATCAGAGAGTGCAAGCAGCTGTTGTCAGTCGTGATTCCGGTACTTATGGAGTTCCCGGATGCGGTACTTTCCGACGCCATGAGTGCGCTTGTGGCTGCACTTCAAGAACACCCCCGCCAGTTCGAGATATCGCGCGATCTTGATGACGTAGTGCACGCCGTACTTCACGGACCCCAGCGAGTGCGGGTTAGAGATATTCTCGAATACTTCGGCTGGCAGCGTCCGTGAGTCGATTCATTGAAGACTCACCAGAGTATGCGGCACAGCAATTCGTAGATGCTTTGGCATGGGGTAAGCATCGCGTCGTGTGGCTGATGTTCTCGGCAAACGGTCGACAACGGATCATTGATATTGGAATAGCTGCAGGGCTCGATCGGGTGCTAGCGGATCGAATCGCGAATGGCTCCGCTGAACCGTCTGAGATGGAGGAGTTTCTCTCGAGCTTGATGCACGGTCTTCGCGCTGATTTTGAAAACCTCAGCAGCGAGAAGTTAATCGTCCAACCCACCGACCTTGTGACTGAGACATCAGCATTGGTTGATGTGGTGACGCCCGGATTCACCCCGATGCATTGCTGGCCTATCGGGCAGTTTCAAATGGTGAAACGTGATATGGAGTGGTATGTGGAGAGTTTCAAGCCTCATCGCACTCTGTCGTAACGTTGTCATCGTGTCTCGTCCCACCAAGCGCTCAGAAATCGGCTTATCGGTCGAAGCAATCGCCGAACAGTCAGCACGTCGAGACGGAGCGCATGGAGGAACGACCTTTGCTCTGACGCGTGAGGTCGCGGGTCGAACCAGGGGAGGTGAGGCATGGAATCCCGCGAACGGCATCGCGGTGGCTGCTGTGATTCGTCCACCGTGGCAACCAGAAGAGGCTGACGTCGCTTGGATACTTGCCGCTATAGCTGGCGTAAGGACAATACGAAATCTAGGTCTACAACGAAGTGAGTGTCAGTGGCCAGATGTCTTGTGTGTCGGAGATCGTCCTGTCGGACGGAGCTTCGCGAAAGCATTCCTCGGGCCAGGGTCAATCGATTTTGCCGTGCTCTCGGTTCGGCTTGATTTGGGCGAAATTCTCTCATACGTTACGACTGACGTGTCCGCAGTTGAATCTGCAGTGACTGAACAGCTTGATCGTGCGGCGGTTTTGTCGACAAATGTGGATACAACAGAGATTCGTCGTGAATTCATCGGGCTCTGTCGAACTATAGGACAGACGATCGAGGTAGATCTAAGGCCGAAGGGTTATGCACGAGGATCTGTCGTCGACCTAGCAGAAAGTGGCGGAATAGTGGTTGAGTCGTCAACTGGAATGCGTGAAGTCGTGACTGTTGACGCATTCCGTCGAATTCGACCGATATCAGCCTGACCGTGTCACATCCCACCAGATAGTCGCCAGTTCGCGCGGCTTGTGGATCCGAGTTGCAAGGAAAGCTCGGATTTCTTCATCGCGTTCGGGACCGAGGCACATCTGAATTCTTAATTGCCTTACATCCAACTCATTGAATTCTAACCGCTGACGGTCTACTTTAAATCGCTCAATTTTCGCCTGTATTCCCATCGAGCGAATCGCGGTGAATGCATGGTTCGCCGTGGGAGATGATGGTCGCTCAATGTTCCAGAAGTGCTTCCATGCGTCTGAATTCCCCGACAGTGGATGTAACTCAGTCAACTCAATGACCACGCGCCGGCGCGCATGATTGTCAATTGCCCTGATGAATGGCTCAAGATTCGAAACATCGTATAGAACGTGATGACATACAACGACATCGCAAATAGGAGTGCTTTTCGACACGTTTGGCCACAATCCGTGAACCGTTGTTTGGGCGACTCCACGCTGCAAAGATTCGGTTACGAACGCCGCAAGCATCGCAGCTCGTTGGTCGACTCCGACTACGTGGGTTGCTGGGGGTACAAGTGCATACGTTGCACGTCCGCCTCCACAGCCGATATCGAGAACCGAGAGCTCTGTGGAATCACCCAACAATGCCTGCCGTGCCCTGACAACGGACGGAGTTACTTCGGGTTCCTCAGGTCCCACAGTGAACTTCTCAACGAGATGAGTCCAAGGTGACTCTGGAGCCTGGCTCAGTATGTGCTCGGGAATTGTCCACTGTAAAAGGCTCGTGTTCCATGTTGTGACTGGCGAGATTTGGGTCACGAGTCGCTCCCTAGTCGACGGCGAATTTCTTCAAGTCCTCGAGTCGTACGAATTCCAACGTCAGCGCATGGGTTGAGCGCAGACGCACTTTTGGCGCCTTGCCTGCTTCGAACGCCTCCTGCCACCGCGATGCGCACAAACACCACTGATCGCCAGCCTTGAGCCCCGGAAATCCGTATTGCGGCATGGGTGTCGAGAGGTCGTTGCCGGCGGCTTTGGAGAACTCGAGAAACTCATCGGTCATGACTGCGCACACGGTGTGCACGCCGGTGTCGTCACCGCCCGTTTCGCAACAGCCGCTGCGATACCACCCCGTGACGGGGTCCAAACTGCACGGATCCAGCGGATCGCCGAAGACGTTGGGTTGTGTGGTCATGACACGTTGATGCCGACGACGGAACCGATTGCATAGGTGACTCCAACGGCGAGCAACAGAATCAGCACCTGTCGGACTCCGCCAAACACCATTGGACGTTCGGACTGTCGGGCGATAGTGCCGCCCGCGAGAGCCGCAGTAACCACGCCGATTGCAATCGATGCGACTCGTGCACCGTTGCCACCATCGACCATCCACGGCACTACGGGAAGCAGTGCTCCGATCAAGAAACTCACCAGTGACGTAACGGCAACGCTCACCGGGTTGGGGAGGTGAGCGGGGTCGAGACCAAATTCTTCACGGGCGTGCACCATCACTGCACGTTCGGGGTCGCGCATCACTTCGGCGGCGGATGCCGCTGCTTGCGCTGGCGACATGCCGTGTGAACGGTAGATACCAGCAAGTTCGGACGTTTCTGCCGAAGCGTTGTGCTTCAGTTCACGCAACTCGAGGGCCATCTCGCGCTGCACCAAATCGTTCTGCGCTTTCACCGACACCCATTCGCCAGCCGCCATGCTGACGGCTCCAGCAACTGCGGAAGCTACGCCA
>Ga0222713_10004530_pt1 | contig 13911 bp, 4 predicted proteins | sample C33_649DmetaG_FD_165061 | JGI IMG/M metagenome (GOLD analysis project Ga0222713, IMG submission 165061) | Estuarine water microbial communities from San Francisco Bay, California, United States - C33_649D | ecosystem: Environmental > Aquatic > Marine > Unclassified | place: USA: California...
CAACGCTGCTACGGATGTTACAGTACCCACACTCCAAGTCCTGTCAGCACTCAAGTCATATGCAGTTCCATTGATGGTTAGCGTCCTTGTTGAAGGAACGCCACCTATATCAGAAAGAATTTCAGCTCCTGTTCTATATTTTATTACCCCACCATCTGAGACCAGAAACTTGTCCGTGTCCGTAGTGGCATTATTAAATACCCCGCCTATTGTTCCATAGGATGTAAAACTAAGGTCTGTTCCAAAAACCGCAGCATAAGAACCTCCATTTACCTCTACATATACAGTACCTCCTGCGTTATAGTTTGCCAAAGTGAGCCTAGAGCCAGTGTAATATAGCGCTCCGCTACCAGCAGTCATTCCTGTTAAGTACAGGCTTCCTACTGTTATAGGATTTGTAGTTACGGCGCCAGCGCTAGTAACAGAGTTTAAATTAACACTCCATGTCCTATTGGCTGACAGATCGTATGTAACGCCGTTTATTGTTAGCGTCCTGCCATCTACAACGTACACACTGTTTAAGTATACATAGTCTAAGTCTATGTCTACCTGAGATTGACTAAAGTCTGTACTCCCTGTCAAGCCAGTACCTAGGTTTAGCGCAGTAGTTTTAAGTACGTAAATTATGTTAAGACCTTGATCTATTTGAGTATAAACGTCTACATATATTGGAGACAATATACCATAGTCATATATATTTAGCTTTGCGGCCAATCTTTCTACGATCTGATCAAGCTTAAGCGTGCCAACAAAGTAGTCATCGCCATACTCAACAGCTTTCTTATATATAAAGATGATATCCCTCTCGTAATCATACGCCTCATCAAGCTCGTAGAACATGTCTTCGTATGCAACATCCCCAAGCTTGTACATCGTCTTGTCCGCCTTGAGCAGTATCGTAGCTATTTGACCACTTGAATATGCCATGTTAGTAACCGACTGTTAAATTATCAATGATATATTTAGCTCTATTAAGAGCTGATTGTGAACTCTGAAAGTCTCCATCTATGGCTGCATTTTTCGCAGATTCCTGCTCAATCCACAGCCTCATGACATCCTTCACAAACTTATAATCTTTCTCAAGTGATGGATTTATTGCCATTTTATTGGCAAGTGTGTAGAATCCGCTCATTGTGTAGCACGTCAATACGGCCGTGTTTTGTTTTGTGTATATGCTACCCGGTTGTGGAGCAGATGATGTCAGCGCTAGTGTAATGAGGAAAGAGTAGTCTTGACTAATATATGGCACATTGTTTACGTCAGCCCCACTAAGAGTGAGGGTATTCCCGCTGGCAAATGGCCAAACATATTCGTTATAGGTTGTGTTACCAACCTTTAAATACGTTCCGTCTGACTTTTGTATTGTTACCTTCCTGGCCGTAAATGTCCCTGTAGCCTCTACATTATAGGTAGAGGTATCGTTTATTTGAAATTGGGAACAATCTCCGCCTTGGGTAACAGTAAATGCTGTAGTAAAAGGCATAATCTTATGTTTATGCAAATATACCTAAAATGGCTTACTTGCGGATGTAAGCCTGGTCATATTTACTAAACGACCCGGTAATTATGGCAATAGCCTCCGCACGACCAATCCTGCTCTTCTTTAGGCTTTCTATCAAAAGCTTTGGATTAGTCCCACCAAGAGCTGCCGCCTTGTAGTACTCATTGGCTTTAAGGAGTATTTCCTTGTAAGCATCCAATGCCTCTGTATACTTCTTACTCAGTTCAAGTGGAGACAGTTTCTGCCTCTTTGCGTCTGTGTACAGCCTCTCTGCATTGCTAAGTCTTCCTTTAAATCCTACCTCTTCCTGAGGGTCTGTTGCCTCCGTATATATATAGTTCTGAAACCGCTTGTTTAGGTCTACTGTGTACTGTCTAGCAAATACCTGTGCGCCAAACTCATCCATAACCTTCTCATACTCACCCTTTTGGTATGAGTCCGCTATCTTTATTGCTGCACCTACGGCTCCTGGGCCAAACTGTTTTCCTACAAATACGGACGCATCCGTGAATCTGTCCATAAACTTACCCTCTGGATTGTATATAGTTTGACCAAGTCCATTGTCATTCTCACGTAACTTTATAAAGTTCTCAACAACAAAGTCTCCTGTCATCCACGGATCAAGCAATTCTGCAATTGCAGAACCCATCATCTGGTCAAACTCTTTCTTGTTTTTAGTACTGAAGAATGCATTCCAAACTTTCCTTTGATATCCATACGAGTCCAAAGATCCAATGTCCGTATACTTAAGTATTCCATCCTTAAACTGTGATACATATACCTCACTGTTCTTATTCCAGTCCGATACATATAATTTGATTGCATTTGATGTCTCGTTCTCTTCCTCGTCATCTCCAAACAGCATGCCTACTGCCCCTGTAAGACCTGCGCCTGCTAAATTGTAAGCATACACAGCCATTGTAGAAAATAGTGAGTTGTATGCCAAAGCTCCACCAATCCTAGAATAACCAACAGTTTTAAGCTTTGGGTTACCACTTTTTATCTCCTTCATAGCCAGACTCAATGAGTTGTATTGCGTCCTTACTGATTCTACAGGGAATGCCAAGAAGTTTCCAAGGAATGCAAACTTACTAAGTGTCTTGACTCCCTTAGGAACCCTTGAGAATGTAGGGTAAGTGTCCTTGACTATCTCACTCGCTATGTTGTCTATCTCCTTCTTTTGGTCTGCAGAAAGCTTGTTGTAGTTAACCCCAAATAATGCCTTTGAGTATCTGTTTGACTCGTTCACGAATGCAAGGATCTTGAACACGTCGTCCTCGATTGCGTATGCCTTCTCGATAGCTTTTGGTATCTTACTCAGATTGGCCTTAGCCTTGCCAAGTTTTGATGCCGTAGTGTTGTTATTTGCGTTGTTGTAGATCGTCTTCAAAAAGTCGTCTACAGACTCGTTCTTGTCGAAGTATGCCTTAAGTTCACCAATCCCAATGACATTGTTCAGTACGCCATACCTGTTTAAGGTATCCATCATGTTCATGATATCCTCGTCTTTCTTCCCTGTTATTGCAGAACGCATGTACTTGTAAGCCTCTGGTATGTTTGTCCAGTGTCCGTTAGACACCGCAAAACCCATATTTCCAATGATATTCTTTACGTGAGTGGCTGGATTATACACAGTCTTGAACATCCTAACCCTTCCTGCAACTTGTGATATTAGGCCTGCTGTTTCCTTGTCTGCAATCTTTAGAGACTCATATATTTCAGGGAACGTGTATATTCCATTCAATGGCTTTAGCGCTTCCGATTCTTCACCAGCAAACATTTTAGTTGCATCTGCAGTCTTCTTATCAAAGAAGAACTTTCCCATGCCAAACTCCTTCAAAGAGTTTAGGTACTGCCTGCTTGATGTTAGACTTGATATTTTAAATATTGTCGAGTAGTAGTTATATAACGGATCTGTGTACTCTCCCATTAGTGCCCTAATTTCTGGAGATAAGTCTTTCCTTTGCCTTAATGACTTCACATTTGTGCTGCCAGTAAGTCCCTTACTCATTACATAAGATTCACTATTATCTAGTATAGAGTTTGCATCTATCTTAGCCTCTTCTAGTGCAGCATCATCAGAAAGCTGTACATTAGGGATTGTATTCTTAATGTCATTATATGACTGGATATTTGCAGGATCTATTAAGTATGTAGACATAAAATCAACAGCGGCTTCTTTTTTAGTGTCACCACTGTCCTTTGGTATTTTGGCAATTCCCTGTCCATTAGACGTAAATACAAGACTGTAGTTGTCCTTATCAAGGTCTACAATCTTTACAGTGTTTTGCTTTAGTGCATTCTCTATTATATACTTAGCCTTTGCCCTGTTTGAAAGATATCTAAGTGCACTGTTTACGACAGTCTGGTCTACATTCTTAAGCTTCTTGGCTACGTTGTCAATGTTCAGACCCCTGCCAGTGAAGCTTGCAATCAACGGGTTTTCCTTGAAGTTGATCGCCTCGTAAGACCTCAACAGGTACTTACCTTTATTCTCCCTGTAGTAGTCAATAGACTCTTGACTGTCTATGACACCAAGTTGGATCAACCTTTCAGTCAGTCCGTCTATCTGTGCCCTCATCTCTGTAAGTTGAGTGGCCAGGTCTAGCGGGAGTTGGTTTGCGGAAGATTTTCCCTCCATGAAGTTTGAGATGTCCTTCTCTGTTACAGCACCGCCATACTTCTTTATGGTCTTCATAGCCTCCTGTACACGAGTCTCAGCAGTTGCCAGCTCAGCAGAAAGTTCTCCGCTCATCTTCTCCTTCAACCTTACGCTTTCCTTCCCTAACAGTCCGTATCTTACCTGCTCCTTGAATGTTTTCTTTACGCCACCAAGTTTACCTTTTGTTATAGGTTTTGTTGGTGCTTTCTGGAATTGTACTGGGGCTCCTGCTGCATCAAAAAGTCCTTTTACTCTATAAGCTTCGTCAGTCCAATTGCCATATTCTGGATTTTTAGCATAAACTAATCCTCCTATTTGGATAACCTCATCTGCACTAACTATTGGCCTACCCATGTCTGAACTTCTATCATAGAAATACGAATGACGGAATGGGTTCATGCCAACTTGAACATAGTTAGGATCATTTACAATATTCTGAACAAGTGCCTTTGCGTTGTCTCCCTGCTGTTCCATTGTGGCGCCATCAATGTTTTGCCATTTCCCAAACATTCTGCCTATAGTAGTCTTTTCTACACCAGTGGCTATACCAAGAGCTCCCTTAGGTTTTACACTAAATTTTACATCAGTTATCCTTGCTACGTTATCGTATGATATAACAGGACCATTATCTGTATCCCCTTCATGCACAGAAACTACCCATGTATTTTTGTTCTTATATGCTGGTATATCAAGCCTAAGGCCAACAACTGTATTGTCAGTTATAGGGGCATTTACCTTTTCAATCTTATCCGTGTTGAGTGCTGCCCTAATCTCTTGCTCTGTAGCTGGTTCAAAGAATCTTGTTATTGGAGTTACTGGACTATTTGCTGATACAGTAGCTCTATATTCTTCATTTGTTATCTTTCCTGCTTTTAGATTCTTTGCTGCTTCTACTACAATAGGATTACGTGAAGATATAGATGGGTCACCTTTGCCCTCTTTAGATTTCTCCCATTTTATAGGAGCCTTCTGGAATTGTGGCATTCCTTCTTTTACAGAGATCTTTAGTTCTGGAGTAATATTAATTGCAGGTTGAATATTTTGCCCTTTATCCTGAGCTTCCTTCGACCTGTTAGTCATATCCCTCATTGCGTTCATCGCATCTGTCCTATTGGTTTCTCTTGCCCTAATTCCACCTTCCCTATCAAGCACTACCCACGTTCTACCCATAGGTAGGTTAGGGTCATTCTCTACACGAAACTCTTGTTTTGCTATTGGAGCAGAAGTGTCAATAACGCTTTCAACAATGTCAACAGAATTACCAGTCAACTCCTTAACTAGAGCCTTGGCTACATTACCAACAATACCTGTATTCTGAGCATCACCGTAGAAGGCTTTCATTCCCTTTCCTCCAACACGTAGGTCTAGACCACTATATTCTCCTCCACCATCTGCAATTATCCTATCAGCCAAATCTTTGCCAATAGCATCGGCTAGTTCGCTTTCAACCAAATCTGTTTGTCCTTCTTCACCGTTTTTATATTTGGTTTTAAGGGTGTAAACACGGGGGCCTACAGGACCTTTTTTTGCACTAAATATCGGTCTTGCTTTTCTTATAGCCTTTATAGATTCTATCGTTTTTGATAAATCAAACCTATCGCTTTGCTGATCACCTGTAGTCCAAGCAATCCTATCTGCACCTTGCTTGACAGCTTCCTTCAATGCAACCTTCAATCCAAGCTTTACCCAAGCATTTGTGTTAGATACAAATGGTGCAGGCGCTACTCCAAGTTGTGCTTTTTTAGCAATTTGCGCAGCTTCTCCTACTAGGTCATTGTAATTTCTTGTAACGAAGTTGTCACCAAAATACATTCCAACCTTTCCATCTTTATAATCATAACCTAGCTCCCTAAGTCTTTTAACATCGTTTTCGGATAGACCAAATCCTTCTTTCTTTCCTTTCTGACCCCAATCTGACTGCACTTCTTCTAAGAACAATACCTTCTTACCATCATTATCTGTACGAGTGTTCATACGGAGATGGGTAATTATATTTGTCTCATCAAAGTGAGATGATTTAAACTGGTCTTTGCCTGGAAGCGTAACTAAAATCTCTTTATAGTTTTCACCACCTGGAAGTTGGTAATTCTCATATTTGGTTAAAAGAAACCCAGATGGTTCGTTTATTTCATAGTTGTCTCCTTCTGATTTTGCTTCTCTAACAAATGCTTCTGCATCGTCTAAATTGTCAAAGTATTTAATGGTCATTCCATTACTTGGCTTATAAACCTCATAATCTCCACCTCTAGTTTTTTCAACAATCTCAATACGATTATCCTTCATGAACTTGTTAATATCTTCCTTAGATATCTGTTCATTCGGCTTCTTTGAGTTTAACCAATCAGTCAACCCAGAGAATATAGCTTCATCAGACTTTATTCCAACTATCTCCTTCCACTTCTGAGCGGATGCATTAGGTAACTTGAATTCATTTACCCTCTTCTTTATAGGAGAATAGAATCCATTAATTACATCCTCAGATGGAACTCTTTGAAATGCAGGAACACCTTTTGTATCAGGTGCCTCTACCTTCTCTATTTTACCCTTAGGATACATACTTCCGGCAACCATTAAAGATGCTTTCTTAGTATATGGTTTTCCTGTTTTTGTAATAATCTCTTCTGGTGGGAATAGTTTATCTATAAGATATGCTCCATCAAGAATAAACGGATTCTTGCCATGAAATTTAGCGTTAAACTGTGGGTGTACAACTCCTTTATCTTGAATATCTCTTGGGTTTATTTTACCATCAGATGTAAACCCTGTTGTAACAAATCCCCAGTTTCCATTGTTCATGTACTCATCAACAATGCCTTTCTCTCCTATTTCATAGAATAATTTTTCTTGGTTTAATCCAAGTCTATCATATAATGCTTTAGCAATAAACTTATTTGGCGTAACCGATACATATCCTGGTTGATCCTTTGTCGCTGCTCTTGATGATTTTTCTACAACACCAGCAAGCATATTCCCAACCATGCTATTTCTAGCTATGAAGTTATTCCCTATATCCGTAAGTAGAGTTGCGATCATGTCATCCATTACTGTCGGATTACTTAAGTCAGCACCTCTATATTTTTTAACAAAATCAGCATACTCCTTCTCTCCGAAAGCTTCTTTTATTGCTACAATATCCTTTCCAAAAAACTCATTTTTAAATTCAGATGACTTCAATATTTTCTTAGGAAGTTGAGTGATAGCATCAAGTGTATATTCGAGAGCATATGCATTACCTAACATACTATCAGGCTTTTGGGCTGCTACCAATACAACACCTTCTCCGTTTCTATCTTTGAACATTGAGTTCATAATCCTAGAAACCTGTTCTGGCTTTGATATTCTTGTAGAAGCAAAACCTATTTCTCCATCTACATTAGGTTTTAGTGCAGTGTAATTTAACCCACCATACATAAATATTTCCTTACCAGATGGAAGTACTAGATTCCCAACCCTAGTAGGGTCACTATTTATTGCAACAGCATTACCTCCAAATTCATTGTATACATCCATCATGCTTTTTGAAGGCAATGACACCGTCTCTACTTCTTTGAACTTCTCAGGCCTACTAAACTGCAATGGGTTTACGTTACCAATCTTAGAATCGGATATTCTTTCTGGAGTTATTTGTCCTGCAGCTGCTATTAAACCTTGCTCACCTGTTGCTATTTTTTTTCTATCTGCTAATATATCTAACAACTCATATTCACGAGTTTTAAATCCTTCCGTAAAATCTTCTGTGATTAAATTAGCAAGCTCTATCAATCCTTTAGTATCTTTAGCCTCCATAATCGTTCCACCACCTTTACCTATGCCAATTTTATTCAGCATGTCAAGAATGAACTTCCTTATCTTCCTGAAGTTAGAAGGGTTCAACACTATACGGCCATCAGCAACACCAGCAACAAAGTCTGTTATAGCCTCCTTCTTTTGGGTTACGTCACCAACATAATTCTCTCTAGCTTGTGCAATTATATCTTCTGATCCTGGAATGGACTCTAATTGAGCAAAGAAATCATTTATTACTTTCGGATCATTCGCTTCTAAGAAATCAAGTATTGGATGAAATCCTTCATGAAGCATTGTGTCTGACGCTAGGTTATCCATATTAAGGTGAATAGACCCGTCTCCGTCCATATAAAACCCCCTTGAGGTAGCATCTTCCTTACTTCCGCCTGCCTCAATAACTGCCTGCTCAAAACTGTCTTGATCGTGAAGGTTTACAGATACTTCTTTTCCTTGTGATTCTAAAATGTTCCTTATAGCATACACTACATTTTTTACATCTTTAAGAACCTTATTCTGGAGCTTATTAAATCCTTTCCCCTTCCCTAGCCCATCTACATTATCGCTTGTGACTCTTCCATAGGATGGTCTTGCGCTTTTTATTGGAGAAAGGAATTCTTGTTCTGTTGTTGGTTCTGTTGTTGGACCTGTGACAGGCTCTGTTGTTGGTTCTTCGACTGGAGGAACTGGTTCATTAGCTCTAGCTGTCTCTGCTTCGGCAGCTGCTTTAGCTTCTGCAGCATCGAGTTCTGCTTGGTGCTCTTGTTCGAGGAAGAGTTCAAATTCGTCTTCATTCTTTAGTGTTTCTTTTAATGTGATTTGATATGCCAAGTCTTGTGCTGCCTGTCCCCTAAACTTTCTCCTCTTTCCTGAGGGAGTCTTTAGGACGACATTCTTTACATTACCATTCTGATCAACGCTGATTGCGTCAAGTGGATTCTCACTGTCGTTTACCATGTCCTCACCCTCTACACGATACCCTGTAGGCGTCTCAGTGACAACGGTTTCGTCTACTTCTATTCCGAAGTCTTGTGGCAAGGCGTCCATCATCTCTACAACATTACCAACATCTTCTATCCTGTTAGTACCAAGTATGCGAGCGACAATTCTTTGACCTTCTTGGTATAGTATAGCAGGACGTCCATCCTTCCTTACCTTCTTGTTTACCAGTGCCCTTACCGGGAACTCCGACCCTTCTTCGCTGACGATATAGCGATAGCTAGTATCTGCTTGAGGGGGCGCTTCTTGTGTCCCTCCTTCTTGAGCTCCCTGACGTTGGCTGATATCGCCTGCTGTATCGCCTTCTTGGACTGGCCCTTGGCCTGTTGTAGTGGCATAACCTTCTGTTTTTAATTGTTGTAAATCGAATCTATTTTTAGATATTTCTTCAGGAGCATTCTCTCCTAGTTTCTTGTAGAACTTGCCATCCTTCTCAAAGTAGTCAAACTTCTCATTATTGACAACCTCTCTGATGTCGTCGTTGATCTGAGACCTCTTGTCTTCAAGCAATGATATTGCAGACTCTTCGTCAGCCTTGAGCGCCTCGTCAACACTCTCCATTGCGTTACGCCTCGTCTGAATCTCGTTGTCTATTTTGATTCTGTTCTCAATAAGTGGTATTGCAATTGTCTGAGCGATAGGATTAGTTCCAGCAGGAAGCGTTTGCTTTATCTGAGCATATCTGTTGGCGTTAGCCATGATCGCATCACGCTCTTCTTGAGTAAAGTTATTCTCATCAAATGTTGCCGTAAGTTCTTCATTGATTGCAGCAAGTTGTTCTGGAGTATTAGCCTCAGATATGTCTTTCAATACCTGAGTGTTCACATTCCTTCCAAACGCCTTGTCTGCTGCTGCTCCAAATATAGGGCCCATTATACCTCCAGCAATTCCAGAGTTTACAATGTTCTGTAGGAATCCCTTCTTAATTTCGTCCTCATTGAATGCCTCATTTCCTTGCACAAGGTTTGCAGCAAGTTTTGCACCGTCTTCCAATGCCGCTTGTACAGCTTCAGTTCCACCTTCTACTGCTGTTCTATATGCAGCCCTAACGCCTCTAGACTTAATGTCTGATGTTAATTTCTTTATTTCAGCAACTGCAGCCGTCTCGATAGCGTCAACGGCTTTCTTTCCTGTCATTCCTGCTGTGTTTTTCAACACATTAGCAATAGCCTTCTTTTGGATATCCTTAAATACAGGAGTATCTCCAACTAGTTTATCAACGGCAAACTTTTCTAGAAGTCCATTTATTATACCACCTGCCATTCCATATACCCCTCTAGCATTGGCGTCTGGTTCTATTCCTGCTTTTTCTACTGCTGCATCATAATCCTCAAATGCATCCTGCATACCTTGCGCAACAAATGTAGTTCCTCCAGTAAGCGCACCTAATCCCATATCAACGGCCATTCCTCCAGACATTGAAAGAAGTCCCTCTATATCCTTAAGACCAATTCCGTCCATTACGTTAAACTGGCCAGCCATTTGTTTTGCATCTTCTCTAGTAGTATACCCCGATTTAACGACATCAAATGCCTTTTCTATACCCTTTTGAGATTCTTTTACAGGCTTTAATCTTTCTTTTATTGGTAAGGCGGCAAACTCTCTTGCAGACTTTGCAGCACCTCCAATATCTACTGGTGAAAACTGATACGGTTGAACCGGAAATTGAGCAGGTAGCCCAACAGCAATTTTGGCAAGTTTTTCAAAAGACCCTACAGTGTTATTATATAGGTTAGACAAAAATTTACCAACCTCACTCCTATCGTCTTCAACTGCCTTCTGGTACTTTGACACAGGAACAGTAGGTTGTACAACTGGAGCCACAGAAGCTGCAGCAGGAGCCTTTTGAGGTGTACCAAAATCAACGTACTCCTTATACTCAGGGTACTTTTTTACCATTGCATTTGTCAACTCAAGGTCATCGTATTCCTTATATTCTGGGTATTTGGCCTTTACAGATGCAGCAAACTGAGATGGTGATACCTTGTCTGGCATTATTTAATTATTTATGCAAATCTAACGCTTTGGCGTCAAATCTAAGTCAAGAGATCCTACCCCTTTGCCGGGAGATTTAGGTTTAGTTGCTGGAGTATTCGCTGTAGCTATTTTTCCTTTTATTGGTTCTAACAGCTTTTCTCCACCAGATCTAAAGTTGATGTCTCCCATTGCAGATACAATCCTAGAATTAAGTGCACTTGGGTTTAATTTCAACCTGTCTCCATTAGACAAGGTAACGTCAAAGTAAGGGTTAGTGCCACCGCCTCCTTTGTAGTACTTTGCCTTCTCAATAAACTGAGAAACATTTCCACCTAAGACATCAGTTGTCTCTAACTTAAATCCTGACATCATATCAGATACGTCTGCAGACTTAAGGTTTTCACCAGCCTTAACGTCAGGAATTTGTATTCCTTGCGTTATCCTGTTAATAACAGTTGACGGGTGGTAGTCTGCTCCTTTCTTATCATCTGCCTTCAGTGCGTCAAGAGCTAGCCTACGCTCAGCAAGTGACATATTAGCCAAGTCTTTTGTTAGTTGATACTGCTGAGTTGCTGCAGACTTATCAATTGTTGTACCTTGTGATTGCTTCCTATAGAACGGAAGACCAAACACCATTTCAGGCAATACATCAGTTGGTGACTTAATTCCTGGGAAGTATTGTCTAATCTCATCCATCTTTTGGATTGCCTGTGGATTACCATTTTGAACCCCTTGCATCAGATCGTTATAGTCTTGCTTTGCAGTGTTAAACACCTTTGGATTTGATTTGCTAATCTTACCCAACATTTCAACTGTACCTAACGGGTCTCTTCCTGCAAGTTTTGTTACACTATCTGCATACAATGTATTACCACGAACGTCTTGTCCAACTGCAACCTTTTCTCTAATTGTGTCAATGTCTTTCAGCCTTGCTCCAGACATGTCAAGTGTCTTAGATATGCCGTCGTAGTCAATCTCCTTAGGAACCAAGTCAAACGAATATGCTGAAGGTATCTTATCAACGTCTAGGTCAGATATCCTTGAACTAGACAACCCGTTAATGTATTGAGACACCTCGTTTGGAACTTCAAATCCTTTAGTTCTTGCAGTCTTGAAATAGTCTACATATTCAGCATGCTTATTTGCAGCTGTTGCAGACTTCTGATATACGCTATTTAATTCAGACTGAGCCCTGTCCATCATTGCCTTAGAGGCAGCCAAGTCTTCAGCCTTTCCTCCACCTCTGTTAATTTTAGAGTATGTAAGTGCAGCTTGTTTATAATTATTATAAGCGCCAGTAAAGTCAGGAATGTCCATCTGCCTCAACTTACCCGGCTGATAAGTCTTAAGGAAGTCATCTACCCTAGCTTCAGCCAATTGGTCATCTTGCCTCTTCTGTTGTGCAGCAATTTCTAGTCCTCTGGATATACCAGCAGAAAGTCCTGAAACGTCTATGAATGATGGTCTGTATGTTGCCATTGTTGGTTTATTTTCTATAAAATCCTGTAAGTTGACTTACTTGAGGGTAAAATAATGAGTTTGGAACAGAAGGTCTCTGTAACAAAGAAGGAACTTTAGTGGCAATGTTTTCATATGAAGCCATATTTTGCATGCTCTTAGTTACAGGATTTGTTCCCATAACATCTTCCATTCCAATGCCAAGTCCTTTCATTGCGGATGTAACCCCAGAACCTTGTCCAGGAATTTTAGGCATCTTACTAAATGCGCCTGTTCCAAGTGCAGTTCCTGCAGCTTGGCCAATAGCAGAAAGAGCGCCACTTATAGCAGCGTTAGATTCAGCTTTTCTAGTTCCCCAATAGTCTGCAGCCTCTTGTTGCTTCCTAAGATCTTCCTGATACTTAAACTGACCCATTTGCATTAACGCTTGATTTGCCCTTTCTTGACCAGCCTGAAGCGCCTCTCCTTGCATTCCTGCAAGCCTAAGTGCTGCGTCTTGACCAGCCTGTGCAATGTTTCCAACTCCAGCAAGGGCAGACCTTCTAGATCCTAGTGCCCCAAGTTGAGACGCCTGTGCCCTACCAGCTTGTTGCTGATAAAGTCCAAGTGCTGCCCCAGGTATTCCAACATTAGCTTGAGCAAGCCTATTTTGTAGGGCTTGTGTCATCTCTGTTGGAGTACCCATTGCTTGAGATTGTCTGAAAGTTTTCTCTAACTCTCTTGTCGCCTGTCTTGCCTTGCCACTGAATATGTTATTCTCTCCAAAGAAGAGTGGAGCTGCTGATGCTGCCATTTGAAGACCTCCAAGAATTGCCTGTATTGCCATGATTATCTATTATAAAAAGGTTCTAGTATCGAAAGTTCTATATAGTACAAATTTACAAATTCATTTCCATTAACTGGCTGCAACTTTATTTGAGCCCAATTACCCTTCAAAACGTTACCGTTATACAAGCCACCAGTACTTCCAGAATCCCTCTTAAATGAGGCGTGTATCTTGTCATCCTTGAATATAAAATCAGTAGACTGTAGGCTTGAATTCTGTCCTAAATTGGTTAAAATGTCCCCATTTGTGTTAGGGGCCCACACCTTATTCGCCAACATGGTTATGGTGTTGTACCTCTTCTTAACCTGTTCGTACTGATTAAATATGTATGTGACCGAAGGTTTATACTGAACTCCATAGAAATTACAGTAGTTGGTAGTGTTATCGTGAGTATATAAGACTCCAGACTTCCAGGATATAACCAAATTACTGGCCGTAGATATATGCTCTGGACTGTAGTTATAGAATGAAGTGTACGCATTCCTGAACTCATTAAATCCAAGCGTTATTGGAGATGTCTTGTCTGGAAGTGTTCCTGTACTCTCCTGCATAACGGATACATATTCCTCATTAAACTGATCATAGAATGCCAATATTTTAGCTTTACCTATCCCGGTAATATTATTCCTTGTCTTGTTATACTTAACCAACAATGGGTTAAGGTAGAAATGCGCCTTGTATATCTCACTGATAGGAGTTATTCCA
>Ga0222713_10004534_pt1 | contig 13906 bp, 14 predicted proteins | sample C33_649DmetaG_FD_165061 | JGI IMG/M metagenome (GOLD analysis project Ga0222713, IMG submission 165061) | Estuarine water microbial communities from San Francisco Bay, California, United States - C33_649D | ecosystem: Environmental > Aquatic > Marine > Unclassified | place: USA: California...
CATATTCTGACATTCATCAACAATGATCACTGAATTATCAAGTGTGATACCACGCACGAACGAGGTGATTAGGAAATGAACGGTCTTTTGTTCCTGTAAACGCAGGAATGGTTGAATGTGATTGAGTAAATCATCACATATCTCAACATATGGTAAAGTATAGACCTCTGTTTTTTCCTTCTCGTCACCTGGAAGGTGTCCGATATCTCTTGATGGTACTGCTGAACGCACAACAACAACACGTTCATAATCTGTTGTTGGGTCCAGAACTTCTTCAAGTGCCTTATACATGGAAATAAATGTTTTACCTGTTCCTGCTACACCGTGTAGTAGAATTGCAGTGGACTGTTGATTGTAAAGATCGAAGAAGAGTCGTTGATTCTGAGTTTTTGGTTGAATGTGTTTTAGATCCTCATATTTAACTTTGCACAGTTTACTCTTTTCGATTGTTACTTTTGGTTCAGAATTCGATACAACTTGGAGATTGTTTTTTCTTCTTGTCATAAACAGTCCTTAATCTTGTCTAGAGTGAATACAAAAAAGGCGACCCCACATAAGGTGGAGTCGCCTATTGTTACCGAACGATCTCGGTATCTGAAATTGGAATGGGGATTGTTCTTTTTAATCTCATACAGGTATTTATTAAACTGTATCCCTCCACCACTCTGGAATAGGACGATTTTTCCACTTTGCCATAGTTTTTTTTGCGCCGATATAATAGTTACGATATGACTGTAGAGAGTCACCCTGCACCTTGTATTCATCAGGCATAGCAGGTGTTGGTTGTGTCAGATATCCAATAGGAATATTAGCAGGAGGTTTCCTCAACCAGTATACTAGACGATCAGTCGCATGAATCTTGCCATAGCGGTAAGTATATTCCTGTAAAAGATCTTGTAGTAAACACATCAACCAATTGTAATTATTGTTGGACTGTCGCGCCCAAATAGCACTGGGGTGATTAATATGTGATGCTTTGTAAAGCATATTTTCCATCTGATCATCTTCAAGTCGCCAACGCTTGATTCGACGCCCAGAAGAAGCATCAATATATTCTTTACCGTCAAGCATACGATGTGCTGTTGACAGTAATTGGGCATACTCTAAAATCATTTTAACAACATGCTTATCGTTGTGATATGTAGCACAAGTTTTGACGTCACGGTCAAGGTAAAAAATATTCATAATATATTAGTTCTCAAGTTTAAAGGGAATTTCCTCGATTGACTTACGAATGCATTCGATATGCGCTTTCGTAGTATTAGAAATATACTCTGATTCAAGTGAAAAGTCAATACATTTTATGACATCAACAGGATCCATTTTAATTAAATCGTCGATAATTACGCGATTATCTGTTTCGCCGAATGCGTTGACGCAGAATAAAACAACATCAATGTCCATGTCCGAATATAACGGTATTCGGTATAACCGCTTTCCGTTAATAAACTTATCAGGGAATTTCAGTATATCCGCCATATGTTTATTTATTAAAATACGTCCACATTATACATACCTTGGAACATGGCAGCATCCTTTTCATCATTTACCATTGGAAATCCTTTAATGTTCAGACTAGTATTAAGTAACATCGGACAACCTGTTTCTTCATACCATCTTGTCAGCAATTCAAATAATCCTGGATGCTGCTGCTCGTTTACAGTTTGGACGCGAGATGTGCCATCAACGTGAACGATAGCAGGGAACTTTGTAGGAAATTTACATCTTGCAGTAAACTGCATGTAAGGGGATACTTCAACTGGCATGTCAAAATACTCCGCTGCATGTTGCTCAAGGATGACTGGTGCGAATGGTCTAAACTTTTGTCTGCGTTTGATTGCATTTACTCTGTCCTTAATGTCTGTTCTAGTTGGATCGGCGAGAAGACTTCGGTTACCAAATGCTCTCGGACCAAACTCCGCCTTTCCACTAGCAACTCCAACTATACCCTCTTTACGCAAAGAAGTCAATAGATTTTCTACAGGATATTCGGTATCAATATTCTCACCAAGATATGGACCCTGCCAGTTTAGTTTTCGGCGGTTGTTTGCAGCAATAGCACCAAGGGAACTACCTGCATCTCCTGGATTCGGCATAATCCAGATATTATCGAAATATTTTCGGGCAATATGATTGGCAGAGCAATTGAGTGCGCAACCCCCTGATAACACTAGATTATTTTGGAAAGTGTCTTTCATCTTTGCACGAACGAGTAATTTGTCGAATTCTTCCTCGTAAATCTTCTGCGCTGATGCGGCAAGATCGTAGTGATCAGGATCTTCGTTTTTCAACCACCACTTACATCCGCGATGTAAATTTACTTTCTCATAGAGTTCGCGCATGTCCCAATAATATTTGTCGGGATCACCATACGCTGCCATACCCATGAGGATATACTCATCTTCGTTTGGTTTCAATCCAACTCTGTCTGTTATAGCGGAATAAAACAATCCAAGGGATTTCGGATAATCCATACTCCACTTCTTCTTCATCTCTCCACCACTACACAACCAAATAGATGCAGTATCAAATTCACCGATAGCATCAATTACTAATGTAGTTGCAGTATAAAAATTAGATGTATAAAAACCAGCAGCTGCGTGTGATTCGTGATGTGATGCAAATTCAACAGGAACTTGGAGTCCAAATTCATCCTCTAGATATCGCCGAACACTGAATCGAACTAGTCCTTGCCCCGAAAGTAGTCTACGCATTGCTCGTAGTTTTGGTTTTTCATACCAGTGTATTTTTTCTGGTTTACCAAACTTCAGCGCTGCTTCGATAAGATCTAGATTCAGATGTTTATCATTTTTGACACCACTATACCGTTCTGCGCTGGAGGCGAACAGGATTTCTCTTCCGCTGACAACCGTCAAAGCAGCATCATGTGCACCAGCAGAGATTCCCCATTCAATCACTATACATCGCTTCTAGTTTTGTTATCAAAATATCTGCAAACTCTTTGTGGTATTTAACCTTTGGGTGCCCAAATGGATGTCGTTCTCCAGTTATTCCTAGTATTTCATTCAGCGCTCGCGTATTTTCTAGAAAATGGTGCGTCGGGCAGATATTAAGACAGAAGTTATAAAATTCTGCGAATTTCTTTTCTTTCAGATCATTACGAAAAACAATCTCAAAATGATATGGACTATTTAATACATAGCACATTTTAATTTGCCCGTTCAACGTATCAGAAAGATTAGAAATAAACGCAAGTTCTTTATAATGATTATACAATAGATTGTATTTGTTAAAAAAATTGTTTTCTAGTTGAGTTTGATATTCAAGTAAAGTATTAGGCCATCCCCGCCCAATAACACCTCCTCCTGTACTCCCGTCCTCGTTATATTGAAACCATCGACCAGGACCAGTTATACCAACTAATATTAAATCATCAGCATTAATGTTAGAATTATGAAGATCTTTTAAAATTTCATGGGTCGCAGAGGACAAACTAGATCCCCCGATTGCTCGATTTTCTAACGGAACATTAAACCGTCCTGCGACATAATTCGGCCAACTAAATGATGCATTTACTGCATCAATCAGATCAATAGTATCTTGGGTTACACCCAGTTTACCATATAAATCTCGATTACCAACTACTTGGTTTGTCCTAACAAAATCAGCAAGTTGATCTTCAGTCATACCCAACAAAGCAGCATCGCCAAGTTCGGTTCCTGCAGTAATGCTGCACCCATAACTGATAATTCTTTTATAAGGCAATTTAATCATATATAAACGGATCTAATTTTCTTATTTTCTTCATTCGGCGAATATGCGATCTCTGCAAGAGATAATTTTTAATTTTTTGTATTAATGATTTTATCATATAATTCCTCCGCAAAAAATACATGTGCAATCTCGGGTGGGTGCTTAAACCCACACGGAGGCGGCACCGTTCCACGCATCTGGTTGTTATACCAAGTAAACAACGATGTGGTTGGATCAATGCTATAATCTAGTATCTCTTGAAATATTTTCTCGAACGTCGGTAAATATTGCCAATCAAAATAAATGTCTGCAAAAATATTGCCTTGCTTTGATTTTGGATCATTATAAAAAAGAAGTTCTTTTGGGAAAGTTGGTTGCATATAAAAATCAAAATTATTTACAATGCAAAAATTCTTAAAATTTTGCAGAGCAAACAGATAAGTTTGCATGACTTTATAGTCATTGTAATGTTTGTCACTATCTTGAACCGAACGGTCGCTCATGACTCTTGATACAGGTGCGCCTGTATTTTCTGGCGAAAAGGACAAGTATCTATGTGGTGTTGTCACTCCCAAAAAGATCAGGTCTGTTTTCGGATTCAACTTTCCAGTATAGTACCCTCGAAATAAATCCAGCACCATATGATCTGATGCAGAACCAGGAACAGCATAATTAACATGCTCCAAACCAAGTTTATCTGCCAATTTAGCAGCATAACTTCGTTTCGAAGAAACATTAATATATTCCCTAAAAGTCATCTTACCTGCACGAGAAACATAGTCTTCAAATTTATGCATGGGTTTTCTATCAGCAATCCACTGATGTTTCATTTTATTGCACTCGTCAAAACTAATCCCAAGCACTTCATGGTCCATTAATTCTGACCCCGCAGTAAATGAACATCCGAATGAAATTAGTCGTGTTTTCCCGTCAAGGTTCATTCTCTATGGTCTTTCGGCATTGGTCTTGGGTTTTCTACTTCCTTTCCATCTAAGAAGGTGGATAGACTGTTTCGTAAATCCAAACATTGTTTTCGCATCTTACTATTTTCGGGTAACGAAGGTATTTCAGCATCATACAATGCAATTACTTCTTCAAGTTCCTGGCGAGACATATTGTGGCATGCCATGTGATCAGGATAATACAAATAATTGAAATTTAATGGTTCTGAGTTAGTAAACCGCACATATTGAGTCAATATCTTGTAAAGAGTAATCGGGTCTCTAACGTTCATTTTACTTACTGTCATAACAATAGAAACATTTGATGTTTGTAAATCAAATTCCTTTGTAATAATTTCTTCTTGGCAGTATTTTAAATTATCCAGAACTTGATCCCACTTAGCACCAACTCTAAGTTTCTCAAACTTATCACCATAAGAATCTATACTAAACGATAGAACAATACCTTTGAATTTTTTCCAGATATCAATCTCTTTTCTAGTTGGTCTTTGTGTTCCATTCGTATTGTATTGTAATATTGTTTTTTCTGGATTTGATAATTGATCCAACCACTCAAAGTGTGTCTTATTTAGTAGAGGTTCGCCGCCAGCAATATCAATTCTAAAGTAACCATCATCACCAGGATTAAGTTTTTTATACTGTTCTAAATCATAAGACCAAGCAATCTCTTCATTGAGACGATCATATGTTGCTCGATCCAATTTTCCTATGCGTAAAAGTTCGGTTGAAATTGCAGTTGAGCATGCAGGAGTGCAAATCGTGCAACGAAGATTACATAATCTTCCAGTTTTTAACTGTAAATATTCAAGAGAAACGTCTTCGGGTGGTGTTTTCATTGTTCCATTATGTAACATCCACATATCTTGTTGACGTTTACTATCTCGCCCTTCGTCTTCTGCGAATTTACATTGGTTGCAACCACTAGGCCAAACACCGTTTGATAGTTGATCACGATATTCCTGGAATTCTTCTTGCAGGACACTCTCAGCATGTTGTATATCAACAAGTTTACTTTTCTTATCTTCTCTATGGATAAAAAGACAGCATGGTGTTAGATAACCATCGGTATCAACATGCACCGATTTCCACATAGACGGACAATAAATTTTAGTTTCGCTCATATTGACAAATACCAATCTCTTACCTCTGGGTCAATAATTGCAGTTAGACTTTCAAAGGTGTGTTTTCCTAGTAGAAACTTTTCTCGATGTTCCCAACTTTTCTTCAACAGTTTTAACATATCTACATCTGAATAAATTCGGTTATTACTTTTATCCAATTTATAAGATTTTAATATTGCAATCGTTCTTTCTTTTCCTCTTAAAGAACACCCTTCAAATCGCTTAATGGCATGATCAATTATTCTATCAAAAATATGCTGTGGATATAGACGAATATCTAGGAACCCCTGCTGAGTTTCTCTATTGATATGGTTAAATAATTTGTGCGAATGAAGTTCCGGATCATATGGTTCATAAAATTCAAACCATCTATCTATGTCCATAAGAACTGGAGCAGACATAATACTAGAAAGACCGAATTGATTTCTCTTGTTCAGTCTAGAATGATATTCTTTCCAGTTAGTAGATACCGTTTCCCAAGATGCACCATCTCGGCAAAATTCAAAAGTTTCATGTGTCCCATCTAAACTTGCCTGTATACTAGGTTGATAAAATTCCAACAACTCAGGAATATTATTCCCCTTCCAGTAAAGGCGTGTTAGATTGGTGTTGTAATGGACAAAAATACTAAAAATATATGTTGGATCTATAGATTGAATCTCTAATAGTTTATCGACTACTTTCCAATGTACGCCTGACATCATTGGTTCGCCACCAGCCCAATAAATTTTTGTCAATCTTCGGGTATCAAGACATTTAATAATTTCCTCTGCCATCGAATCTTCAAACTCATAGTCTATAACAAATTCTTTACCAGAGGGGAACATTTTAGGACGACGATTCCACATTTCGGAAAACAGTGAAGCATGTTTCGAACTGTATATTGGTCCACAACTTATACACTGTAAATTGCAGTGAATAGTTCGATAATCAAAATATGTAGGAAGTTCTAATGTAGATCCGTCTTCACCAGTCTTGCTCACAACTTCAGAGATCATTTCTTCTTCGCTTTGAAGACCTTTCCAACTCTGTTGTCGTAAAGATTCAATGTTCTGTTCTTCGTTTTTATAACAAACTGAACAGGCATCAACCTTTTCTCCAGCGAGCATCTTTTTTCGAACATCTTTCATCACATCAGAATTCCAGAAATCTTTGGTTTCTGTCTTTTCCTGTGAGACAATATCATCTGATATACAGCAAAGTTTCCGCTCGTACTGCGATCCTATGTAACTATGATCCCATGGATATTTACAAATACTTTTATTATTTTCAGTATTGATAGTCATAGTTAAATATGTCTTTCCACGGTCCCATTTTTCTACTCAGTTGAACAACGTCTAAATATTTATTGCCTTTGTTCCAAAGATCATTGTCCTGTGACTCTGTGCGAAGATATGATTTCATTGTTTCAGTAAGAATCCAGTTTGAATATGGTGATTCTTCATATAGCATCTTCAAATCTTCTTTGAATTGTTTCGATGCACAGTTTAGCGAGAGATACTCAGGAAACACAATAAAGTTCTGATTAATAGTTGTGTGGGGTTTGAGTTTTGTGAGTGGAACTGCCCATTCATAAAACTCAGGTAGATATGGTGCATTCAACCATTGAATACTACATGTAATGTTTAAGGCAGCGATGTGGGGATTTTCTAACAACTTTCGAATATTCGTATTTGCCTTTTCCCAATCATTTGGGTATCGGATAAACTTATTTCTATCTCCTATTGCATCCATACTACAACCAACAGTAACAACCTTAAAGTGTTTCCAATAATCACTAAACGATTCATCGTAAGTTGTGCAATTGGTGTTGTAACTAATATGAATGTTACTAGCAACACCCCATTCTATTAGTTTTTCGAGTAATTTCCAATGCATCGGCATAATAAATGGTTCACCACCATTAATATAGAGATACTTCAGAGTGTCTTTATGTGCATATAGTTGATCAATAATACTTTCGTCGAACCATTGGAACAACTCATAATCGGCACTGTTTTTTGTCATAAACGGAAGTTGGTCTGACCATTCTTTGTAGTCCGAGACTAGAGAAGAACTAGAATCAGGATAACACATCAAACACTTTAAATTACAAAGGTTACTTAATCTAATATCTAGAAATTCTAATTTAGGTTTCTCAATATTTTCCCATCGATTATTTTCAGTAATTCGTCGCGACTTTCCGCCATATTGCTCAATCTTGTAACAACCCTCACACGCAGAGGGATACTGTTGTGTTAACATTTCTGAACGAATTTTATTCGTAGAATAACTATTAAAAATTTCATCAAGCGTATGCGTTTTTAGGTTGAATAAGTTTCCATCCCGATCCTTAGCAAATCCACTGTCAGGTCCATCCATCTTAGAAACACAACAAACAGAAACGTTTCCATTCGGATGAAGGTTCATGTGATTGAATGGCAGGGCACAATACCCGTCATTTCTTAAAGAGTATTGAACCATTGTAAAAACTCCTGAGGAAATACATCTATTGGTTTATTCCTACGATAACTATATTGAGAGTAAAACTTTTTAAAATCTTTGCGATTCTTCGCTAGATCAGTATCGTAAGAATGTGGTGTCTCAATAATATTTACATACGAGATTAATCGTTCAATATCACTCTTCTCGGTAAACATAAGATCGGGATTATCTCTATTTTTCTGGATCCAATCACTAAGATTCTGGTAAGCAGTTTCCCGTATAGAATTTGGCAAAACAGTTAGACTCTGAAACGCAGGAAAACGAAGAAAGTTTATACTCATGCTTATACGATTTCCATGGCGACGTTTCCATAACATAATCTGATCCATAATTTCAGTTACGTTGAACAGGCACAATGCATTAATTGTCATCATAACAACGATACGTCTTACATTAGATTCTCCTAGAATCCGCTCAACATTCTCGCACCAAGAGTTATAATCCAATCCATCGCGAATATACTCTGCTTGCGCACCTGTAGTTTCCATGCTTGTGAAGAGAGTAAGATTATTAATATCGTGCGATCTCTCAATCAGTCTATCTATGATAGTCTTTTTTGCGCCAAGATTACTGTTGATTCCCAATTCGAATTGGTATTTCTCTTCTGCAAACAGATCGATTAATTTCCAAACATCTGTACTCATCAGCGGTTCACCGCCTGTAACCCTTAACGTACGAAGTTCCTTACTAAGTTCTGGCCACCATTCCCAAAATGCCTTGATGTATGGATTTTCTGTTTTCTCATAACAGTTATTTGTAGTGCCATCATGCTTGAATGCTCCGCCACCTGAAGTTTCAAGGTCATAATGTCCATGCTTCTTTATATCTCGCTCCCATGTTGTGCTAAAGTTTGCATTACAATAACTGCACGCAAAGTTGCAGGTTCTATCAAACATAACTTCTAATGTTGGCGGAATAATACGAGCATCTGCTGGTGTATCGAACCAAGATTGCATTTCTTCTGGTGTAAACTGCAACGACTTAAAAACACGATCTGAAATATAATCAGGTCCCATGCTCTCAATCTTCCAACAGTAATCACACTCAGAAGGTTTATGCCCATCTTTCATAAGTTGTCGCATCTTACTTTTATGATCAGTATTATGCAGTTTTGCTGGATCTGATAAAATTTGCTCTGGATCTATTTTATGAACAGGAGGAAGATGGCAACTGCTAGTTTCTCCACTGTTTAACCACAGTGTACTATTACCCCATTTTGCGCCGCAAAACGATGCAGATTTAGAGTTTAGTATACTGTTTCTGAATTGAAGTAATCCGTCATCCATAATAGTCATCATCCATCAAATATGCAAGTTCTGGGAAGGTGTCTACGAAAGATGTTTTCCTGCGTTTATCCAAACTGCGAGTATAGTTTCTAAAATCTTTATATAAAGACTGCGATTCTTTTGTCGATCTCATGTAGTCAACTAATCGCTTTACTTGATCAACTTCTTCTAAGTAAAACGTTTCCTCGATTGATTTTCTAGAAGTTAATTTATGTTTGTCAACATACTCTATCCATGAATCACCAAATCGTTTTTTATCTTCTTCTGAAAGTAAGGTTAAGCATAACATTCTCGGCCACCGTAGATATGACAGATGAGTTCTTACTCTAAATTCGTGTATCTTACTGTAATATTTCAATCGCATTTCTCTGATATATTCCAAATATTCCAGAAGAGTCGGTGCGCTTGTTAAGTTTATTGTTGTCATGTAATGCAACCGTGTTGTATTCGGTGTATTATCTAAGACATACTTACAGTTCTTCTTAAACTCATCAAATTGCATACCAAATCTAGAATACTCAGCATGTTTACCAGTACTCTCTAGTGATGTATATACGTCAAACAATTTAATATTACAAGAGATTCTATTGATGTATTCCACCAATTTCTCGACTAATTTATCAGGAACATTGAGATTAGTATTGATCGCGAGCGTCAAATTAGGATTTGGGTTCTCCGCGATATAATCAAGAACTCGCCAAGTATGTTTACTGAGCAAGGGTTCGCCGCCAGTTATTCTAAACGTATGTAAATTGGGATAGAGGTCAGGCCACCACTCCCAGAAAGCATCAATATATGGATTTTGTTCCTTGCGATGAATTGGAAGTTTTCCAACTTCCTTCAACCATCCAAGATCGTGCAATTTGAAATCTTCTAATTCAATTGGACCGTGCGTTTCTATTTCTTCCTGCCACCTTGAGGAACTTTCTGGACTGCAGTATACACATTTAAAATTACATGTAGATTCAAATGCAACTTCTAGATATGACGGATCGATATTCGCTCCATCTCCCGATTCGACAATTTCCTTGATGTGCGGTAGCGCCCACGAATATGTGGATTTGTATATCCGATCGCTCATCCAATCTTTATTTAGATTCTCAATTTTCCAGCAATAGTCACATTCTTTAGTTTGTATACCATTGAGCATGTCAATACGTGCTGCCTTTTTAACAGCAGTATTGTGAATACCACGTGGATTATCTTTAATATCTTCTAATGTAATCTTGTGTCGCGAGGGATGGTGGCAACTATGTGTCTCACCACTATACAAAAGAATAGTTGACTGTTTCCATTTTGCTGCACAAAAAGATGGACTAACTGAATTGATTACTTCTCGTTTTTCTTTTAGAAAATTCCAGTATGAATCTACTGAATGGACATCCAGATTATGCTCTTCGTGTGCACTATCACTCATTTTTTATAACCCACTGCCATGTATCTATAGAAATGCCCACACTTCAACATACCTGCATATTGTGGATTTTTAATATTGTTGATGCTTAAGAATTCCTCTAAACTATTAGCAAGACGAACATGCTCATGATTTTCTAGATTATTTCCTTGAACGATATATTTAGTCCCGCTAGGAATAGAGTTCCACCAAGCATCATAAACTTCTTGGGTCACATGCTCGCTGCTGGTGTTGATCACCAGATCGGGATATGAATAATTGAGTGGCATACCATTTTGCATGTCATGTTGACGAAATGTGATTTCATGATAGCACTCATCAATAGCAGCAAATACCTTTTTACATTCAGGATCTAAGTCAGTGGTCAGAATTGTGGCGTCAGGAAACTTATGTGCAATAAACTGCGCAAGAACTCCATACCATCCACCGAAAATTATGATCGATCTATCCATGTGAGTTACATGTTCGAGTAACCACTTCTTACTCTCGATCTGACTCGGCCAAAAGTTTTCCGAGAAACGATATGCATTATCTGGATTATTACGGATATATTGCATCCAAAGCATTACAACATCAAAATTAACCATGTCTTATAATTCCTTACACCATTCTAAAAATTCTGTAAATTCGGGAAACGTGTCCGCCAAATTACTGTTGCTTCTACTGTCATATTCCGGAAAGAACTTAGCAAAATCTTTTCTAGCATTCAATCTATATTCTTCTGTTATATTATGCGTATCATTATAAAAATAATCACGCACCCTTTTCATTTTAGCAATCTCAACATCTCGAAATCCTCCATCCAGGAGCATAAATTCAACGTCATTATCTATATACACACCCCATGATTTTGGAAGAATATTCATTGTCCAATGAGGTGGTTCTTTAAGGTGCGGAATATCCATAAGAATCCGATTGCCCCACTTTTTGCGAAGTTCTACAATTAACTGCAAAAAATCTTTGAAGTATGGAACCGTAAGAACATTATATGTTGACATGAAACTTAGATATGCAGTCGGCACCGTTTCTAGAACAGTGTTAACATTTTCCAAGAACAATTCATAGTTTAGACCACGACGAATATATTCTGCTTGCTTATCTGTGCACTCAAGACTGGTGAATAGTCTAAAATTTTTAATATGGTTTACTTCAACCAATTCCTGCACTCGTCCGCAGAAATCTTTAACTTTGCGATTACTCACTCCCAGATTTGTGTTTATTTGGAGCGATAATTCAGGATTACCGTCTTCCCTCAGCATATCTAATAGTTTGAATGTGTTTGTTGTCATCAGAGGTTCACCGCCAGTAATTCGGAAAATCCTCAAATCATTTTTTAAATCAGGCCACCATTTCCAGAATGCTTCGACATATGGATTGTATTCTTTCTCAGAATATATCTTACCGTTTATCCCATATTGGTCGTACTGTAAATCATAATTACCATGTTGGTTTACTTCATCTTCCCACAGAGAAGAGACCGACGGACAACAGTAACCACACTTAAAATTACAGGAGTTAGAAAAACTAACTTCTACCATGTATGGATTTACATTAGAATCCCATGGAGTATTACGTAGAAGTTCTGTCTCGGATATGTAATCGAGCATACTATTTTTTGACGGATAGTTTCGTAAAATACGATCGCTCTTTCCTCCGATATCCTCAATGTTCCAACAAAATGTGCACCCGTCAGGTCTTCCACCCTCGAGCATTTTCTTCCGATCTTGTTTAGCAGAAGAATTGTTATGTAGAGCAGACGGATCTAATTTAATCTCATCGAGCGGAACTGTTAAAAATGGAGGATGATAACAACTATGAGATTGTCCTGTATGTAAAGAAAGACCAAGCCATCTCCATTTCTGTGGACAAAATCCTTTACCAACGGAATCTAATGTTTCCCGTACATTCATCCTCGTCGCATCCTTGCTACTTCAATTGCTTGCTCATCATTTATAATGGGAACTGCATTAGATTTATGCATGGTGGCGATTCCTTTGATCAGCGTGCCTGTATATGTATTCTCCTTACGAGCGAAGGTTACGCCAATGCCGTCACCAGAAGGATACTTCTGACGATGATCGCTGACTTGATAGTCGGGAAGAGGCGTGCCACGCAACTTGGGTTTGTAATTGCCTTGACGATATTGCACATACTCATCAAATGTCTTGGTCTTTGAACCGATGCGCTTCATCTGCTTGTTGTAATCTACCCAGTCCTGAGCATACTTGGCAGTTACGCCCTTGTTCGCAGTCTTGCGCTTCTTAGTGTTAGTAGTGGTGTACGCATGAGACATCAGGTGCATAGTCATAACAAAATCCTTTTTCTAGTTCAACATACTCTTATACCTTATCTAATGGAAAATGTCAAGCTAAAAATAGGGGCTTGACATTTTATCTGAAATCGAGTAGAATGGAATAATAGGAGAATGCAATGACCGATCTTTATCACCTTTTTCAAGAATTAGAAACCGCCGAAATTTTCGAACTTCACGAAGAGTACAACCGTATCAAAGCAGAAATCAGCAAGCGAGGCAATTTTCAACGGTTAAAGTTTAACCACGAAAAAATAGCAGACGAGGTTTATCACCTTCAACGAGCGTACGAAGGAGAAATCACAACGTACATCAACGGAGTCAAGACCATAGAAAATTATTTAGAATACCAATTCAGAAAAGGGCGTGTCAAGCGCGACAACCCACTTTTAAAATATATCATAAGAAATTAAAAAGGGGCTTGACTTTTTCCCAGTAATAGGGTATAGTGAATATATTGTGATGGAGAATATGATGACTGTTGAAATAATTTCTCGTGAAGAAGAATTGTTAGAACTCCTCGGGATTCCGTGGAATGGTTGGGGATACGAACTTGAAGAGTTCGCTCAAATAAACTTCGAACTCGAAGCGAACGGTGTTCCCACTTATAAATC
>Ga0222713_10004544_pt1 | contig 13891 bp, 14 predicted proteins | sample C33_649DmetaG_FD_165061 | JGI IMG/M metagenome (GOLD analysis project Ga0222713, IMG submission 165061) | Estuarine water microbial communities from San Francisco Bay, California, United States - C33_649D | ecosystem: Environmental > Aquatic > Marine > Unclassified | place: USA: California...
CTGCACATCGCAGATGCGCCCGTAGCTCAGTGGATAGAGCGTTAGGTTGCGGACCTAAAGGTCGTGGGTTCGAGTCCCGCCGGGCGCACCATTCCCTCTCCTCCCTTAACCTGACGCCATGAGTCGCGTTGCAGTTCTTGGCCTTGGCACCATGGGCGCCCCAATTGCTCGGCACCTCGCCGCCGCTGGGCACAGCGTGCAGGCATGGAACCGCGGCACGCACCGCACCGCACCTGCGGGCACCACGCAGCACACGTCACTCACCGATGCCCTCACCGGTGCCGACGCGGTGGTGCTCTCCGTCTCCGATACGCCCGATGTGGAAGCGCTGCTGCTCGGCGCACCTGGCCAACCGGGCGCGATCGACCTGCTGAAGGCTGGCGCAATCATCATCGACACCAGCACCATTGCCCCGCGCGCCACGCGCGAGATGGGGGAGCTGCTCGCCATGAAGGGGATCCTGATGGTTGATGCCCCAGTGAGCGGCGGCAGCGAAGGCGCACAGAAGGGGACGCTGACCATCTTCCTCGGTGGCAGCGCCGAGGCAGTGAACGCGGCACGCCCGTATATAGAGACGTTCGCCAAAACGATTACGCACCTCGGCCCACTCGGCTCAGGACAGGTCGGCAAGGCGGTCAATCAGATCGTGATCTCGGGGACGTACCTCTCGCTCGCCGAGGGGATCCTCGTCGGACAGAAGGCGGGGCTTGATCCGCAGACCCTCGTTGCCGCACTGAGTGGCGGATCGGCGCGATCGTGGGCGCTCGAGAACCGCTGGGAGCGCATGGCGAACGACACCTACCCGCTCGGCTTCAAGGTTGCACTGCACCGCAAGGACCTGGGCATCGCCATCGGCCTTGCCGACGAGTTGAACGTGCCGGTGCCCACCGCGATGCTCGTGGCGCATCTGGAAGATGAACTGATCAAGACCGGTCACGGCGACGAGGACCTCTCGGCGCTGGCGCGGCGCCTGCGCGATATCGCCAACGAGATCGATCCGGCGTGAGCACCGAGCGCGACGCCATCCTCTCCGCGCAGTACGTCGCCCTCACCACCTATCGCCGCGACGGCACTCCAGTCACCACTCCAGTCTGGGCGGCCGCCGAAGGCACAAGCCTCTACCTCTTCAGCAACGCCACAGCGGGCAAGGTGAAGCGCCTGCGCAACAGCAGTCGCGCCACTGTCGCTCCCTGCACTGCCACAGGCAAGATCACGGGCGCACAGCTCCCAGCCGAAGCGTTCATCCTCGCCAGCGACCAGATGCCGAAGGTCTGGAAGCTCCTGACCAAGAAGTACGGCATCGCCGCGCGCCTCTTTATGGTCGGCGACCGTGCCCGCGCACTCCTGCGCATGCGGCCCAGCGCTGGCATTGAGGTTCGGCTCACCCCTTAATCGGCTATTCTCCGCCGTGGAAAGGTGGCCGAGTGGTTGAAGGCACCGCTCTCGAAAAGCGGCAGGTTAATAGCCTCGTGGGTTCGAATCCCACCCTTTCCGCCACCGACTGATCGGCGCACTGCGAACGGTCATTATGGAGAGGTCGCCTAGTGGTCTATGGCGCCGCATTGGAAATGCGGTTTGGGGGCAACCCCATCGAGGGTTCGAATCCCTCTCTCTCCGCCAGCTCCCCCCGCACGAAACGCCACCTTCCCCAGGTTTGGCTCCGTCTCCTCGTCGACCCCGTTTTCGGCACTGGGTGGAGGATTGGGTGGAGAAAGTTCTTCGGCGGGGGACTGCAGCACCCGGTCCAGCGCATCGCCAACGATGCGGGTGGTGGACATGGCGTAGTGCTTCATCGTCGTCGCCGCGTCGGAATGCCCCAGTGCCATCTGAATCGTCGGTACCGCTTCATGGGCCTCGCCGAGCGCCGTCGCCATGGAGCGGCGGAGATCATGGAGTCGCAGACCCTTTGGTAGCCCTGCCTTGCGCTTGATGCGCTGGAAGGTGGAGCGAATGGTGTTCTCCGACGGCGGCAGTCCATCACCGCGATCAAAGAGCCATTGCGACAACTCGCCAGCCGCTACGCCCCGCGCAGCAGCCCGCTGGGCCGCATCTCGTGCAACCTGGGGCAGAATCACGCGTCGACGCGAGCTACGCGTCTTCAGGGGCTTACGGGTGGGGTGTGGCGTGCGGGTTGCGCTTGCCTGCACATTGGCTTCTCGCCCGTCTGCAATAATCTCGCCGCGCTCAAGACCCCGAACCTCGTTGAGACGAAGGGGGACTGCGGCGAGAAAGATCAGCAGGTCACGCACAGCCGAATCCGGCTCGGCTAGAAAGAGCGCCACAGTTTCACGTGGGTCCACCACCGGATAGTCGCGTGGTGTCTCATCAGGGGCAATCTTGAGTCGAGCGCACGGGTTCCGGTCGATGGCACCTTCCGCGATTGCGTCATTCATTGCGGCAGAGAGCGTCGCAATAGCTCGGCGGACCGTCGCCGACCGAAGCCCAGAGTCTTTGAGGCGCACCACCAGCGTTTGGAGATGAGAGCGGCTGATTCGATCGAGCGGCGTGCCCTTCAGGTTCGGACTGAGGTGTCGCGTGATATCTCCGTGATAACGCTCAACCGACTTGACCGACACATTGGCTGCCCGGCGCACTAGCCACTCTTCGAGGTACTGCTCAATAGGCTGGTCACTCTTAGGGATTGATCGAATGCGCCGAGTAGCCTCTTCTTGCCAGGCCGCTCCAGCTTCGCGAGCAGTTGCTCGCTTGATCACCACGCGGGCACGACGCCCGTCTGGCAGATTAACCGGGCCGTCACAGCACCAGACAACCTTTCGGCCTTGTAATCGATATGCCCGTGGGGTCTTCAGGTAGCTCATCAGTCCTCCTTCTCACTTCTTCCCTTGACGAATGCGTCCAGATCTTGAGGCCAGTAGCGCACGAGCCGATCTGACATTTGGATCGCTCTAAGCCGCCCGCTTTGCGTCAAGGTGTCCAGAGTCTTAACAGAGATGCCGAGAGCTGCAGCGGCCTCCTGACGGTTCAGGAGCCCGTACTGCCCACGATTTCGTGATGCCTTGGTTCGCGTAACCACTTCCATATAGAGCGGTGTAGCAGATCGCAAAACTGACTCAGGAGGGGTTTTCCACAAAGCATGGAGCTTCGGCACTTTTGGGGCTACCGTTCCCCCCGCCTCTGGGGATAACCCCCCCATTTTTAAGGACGGAGCTTGGCTGACCATCCCGCAGCAGGTGTGCTCATACATTGTGTACCTCGCGACCCCCCTTGCCAAAAGACGCCTTAGGGCAGGTGATACAGTTGAAACATGCTCACACATGCGTAGCGTCAGATCGCGCGGCAGGCAAGAGTGGAGGGTGAATGCCAACCAAGAAAGCAGAGACTGGACCAAAGTTTTTCTGGTTTATTACATTCCCCATTGGCGCAATCGTTTATTGGGTTACGAGCACCTTCTCAGCCCCTGGGTCAGTGCCGACCCTCCCACCTGACACCCTTTATTCCCCTTCACCAATTGTTGCGGCCTCAGGTACGCCTGATCCATGTGCAGTGCAGGGGCAGAGTTCGAATCTAGAGCGTTGCCCTTTAAACCTGTACAAGATTGCCGGTGCCGACTACACCCTTTGTATTTGTAATGGGGCAGACTTTAGCGGCGCTGATCTGACCGGCACAAAACTTGAAACCGCAATGCTGGCAGAAGCGAATTTTGAGGGCTCAAAGATGGCCGGCGTTAACTTGTATGGTGCCGTAGGGGGCTACGCGAAATTCCTTGGAGCGAACCTTGCGCGAACGAATTTTGCTTCCAGCATTTTCAACTTTGCCATTTTTGATGGCGCGAATATGGGTAATGCAGACCTAACGGCGGGTAGCTTCATGTTTGCCACCTTTTTGAAAACAGACTTGTCAGGCGCAAACTTTTTGCGAGCGAACTTGAGCTATGCAGACCTTTCGGGCGCAAATCTAACTGGCGCAAATCTTCGCTATGCGGATATCACCGGGGCTAAGCTAGACGGAACTGTGCTTACTGGAGCAACGATGCCAGACGGGACCATACATGAGTAGCAACGCATATGCTGCGGCCGAGATCACCTCGTGGCAGGAGTGAATTGCAGTGGGCGTTAGATTTGTAAAGCGAAAGAAGGTAGCGCCAGGGACTAGCGCAACCATCAGTAAAGGTGGCGGCTCCCTTTCTACTGGCACTCGAGGCGCTCGAGTCTCAGTTGGGAAATGCGGCGTACGTACCAGCTTCGGAATCCCAGGAAGCGGGCTTTCCTTTTCGGGCCCTCGTTCGGGTGGCGTGATTGGCATTCTTGTCGGCTCGCTCCTAATGGTGCTTTATTGGGTATCTGTGGTGTTCGTCAAACTGGTGATTCTTTCTGCTCGAGTTGCGTTTCGGCTCGGGGCGGAACTACTTGCCGGGGTGTATCGATTACTGAGGTGGGCTTGGCGTCTGTTTCAGGGATTCCTCGCGGAGAGAAGGCGAGGGGCATCGAGTTCATCGAAGGGAGTTGCTTCGGTAGACCGAAAGCCAAGGCAATCACCGCCGAAAGCGGAAAAGTAGGGTAGGGACCACCCCAAGATATGCGAAGAGCCATTCCCCATACCTCTCGCGAGAAGGTTCATCATTTCGTAGAGCGGCATTTACGCGCTTGGGAGCTAACGATGGCCGGTCTCGCGCTGATATCAGTGGCAGTCGGGCTTGGGGCCAGTCAGCTAGGTGAACCAGATACGCTCGTGACAGTCGAATGGGCCCTGACCGGTGTGTTCGCGATGGAGTACGGGGTGCGAATGTGGGCGGCCCCGAGTCGGACTAAATACTTCAAGTCCGCAATCCTGGATGTTGTGAGCATTCTCCCTCCCGTGCGCGGGGCACGCCTCCTGCGCCTCCTGCGCCTCCTGCGGGTTGCTTCTGGCCTTAACTCTGCGCTCGGCACCACGCGCCTAGGTGCACAAGCGCTAACGATCGTTCGCATTGCGGTGGTATGGGTGGCCGTTGTGGTCATCTCTGCACTCGGAATGTATCTGGCAGAGTTTGGCGAGAACCCCAATGTGCGATCGATTTGGGACGCACTCTGGTGGGCGGTGGTCACAATAACGACGGTGGGCTATGGAGATGTGTCTCCTGCTACAGCAGAGGGGCGGCTGGCTGCAGGAGTCCTCATGGTCCTCGGAATAGCGTTCTTCAGTTTCCTCACGGCGACTTTTACCGCCGCCCTGACATCTGACCCTGGGGGAGGAAGTTCAACCCTTGAGCAACGGCTAGTAGAGCTTGACGCTCTCCGTAAGAAGGGCCTAATCACGAATGCGGAGCGTACGCAGTCAAGAAAAAGACTGCTTCGCCAATAGCCGCTGGACCTAAGGCTCAACTCATAGCCTCTCGTACCCTTTGCGTCCAATATGAACCGTCATCATTTTGGAAGCCGATGCGGTGGTAATCTGGTCCCGAAGGGGCAGATGCCCTGCTAGGAGGTTCAATGCTCGCCAATGTTAAGAACTGGTTTATGGGTCTCAAAACCTGGCAGAAGTTTGCGGTCGGTTTTGTAGCGTTCTCATTTTTGATATCACCATTTACCGGTAACGACTCAACAGGCAGCACTTCGTCTACGCCTAGACCATCCCCGTCTGAGGCGGTAGCCCAGTCTCCAGAGGCAACTCCAGATCCAACACCGCCGGCCTCGCAGGCACCTGCCCTTACGTTGAGCCAGGACAATGCGGTGAGGAAAGCAATCGCTTATCTCGACTACTCAGCGTTCTCCAAGAAGAGCCTGACGGACCAGCTTGTGTACGAAGGGTACTCAATGGCCGACGCAAGCTTTGCAGTGGAATACATTGAGGTCGACTGGCTAGAACAAGCTGCGCTTAAAGCGCAAAGCTATCTCGATTACTCTCCCTTCAGCCGCCAAGGGTTAATAGACCAGTTGGTTTACGAAGGATTTACGAAAGAGGAAGCAGTGTATGGAGTGAACAAAGTAGGGCTTTGATCTAGCGGCATAGATCGAGGATGAGTTCGCTCTTGAAGAGTCGTGGGAGGGAAAATGGCAGCTAAAGCATTCCGCCATCTCGACACAACACTGAAGCGTGCCGTTGAAGGACGAACCGCTCCCATCACCTGGCCGCAGAAAAAGAACGTAGAAGTCTTGGAGCAATTCGAGGCGTGGCTCGCGAAGGAAACCTCAGCATGGACTACTCCAGTCACAGTCCGCACCTACAAGCAGGATCAGGGCTGGCTGATTGACCTTGAGGCCAAGCACCTCATTGCGAATGGCTACGAGGTGCAGGATCAGTCGTCTGCCGGCTCCCACGTAAACGTCGGGCGCACGGTCACGGGCGCAGTGCTCACTGGCGGCTTGTCACTACTGTTCGGTGCGAGCCGCTCTAAGGGCACGGTGACCCTGATGTACCTGCGGTCAGCAAAGAAGAAAAAGAAATAGTGATAGCCCTAGCGAAGCGTTTTGCCCTCAGCCTCGCGCTTGTCGTTGCAGGCGCGCCATTCAACGTAGGTTCTACTGCTCTCGCAACCACTCCGACGCAGATCAACGAAGTCAGTGTCGGGGAGGGGCACGCATGTGCGGTGGCCTCCGACAACACGTTGTCCTGCTGGGGCTGGAACGAAGATGGGCAATTAGGTAATGGCACATCAATAGATCGCGTTTCCCCTCAGCAGATAGCTAGCGAAATCGTCTGGTCATCAGTTTCTGCGGGTCGCCAACATACCTGTGGCATTTCGGTCGCTTTGAGCCTTTACTGTTGGGGCGATAACGAGTCTGGTCAATTAGGACTAAGCGACCTGACAGATCGAGTCGTCCCGACACGCGTTGGAACGAGGACAGATTGGGCTTCAGTGTCAAGTGGATATTTCCATACGTGTGCGATTACATCAGCCGGCGGCATGTACTGCTGGGGGCAAAATTTACAAAACGCGGTCGGAGACGGAACGCAAAGCGCTCGGCACTCACCCGTCCAAGTCGGAAGCGCAGTGAACTGGCGCAGCGTGAGTGCGGGTGATGACTTTACCTGCGGTGTATCAACTCTCAATGCTCTCTATTGCTGGGGCTTCAACTACTTTGGCCAACTTGGAACAGGCGACACAGCCAATAGGTCAGTGCCTACTCGAATTGCGGCCACTGTCGAATGGTCGCAGGTAAGTGCCGGGGCAAATCATGTATGCGGGCTGGCAGTGGGCGGAAGTCTGTACTGCTGGGGATGGGGTCTCTACGGTCAACTCGGCGGGGGAACGAGACCTGAGGAGATCACTTCGCCGACACAGGTGGGAACTCGCACAGATTGGGCGTGGGTTAGTGCTGGTGGCTCACACACCTGTGGCATGACAAACAGTGGTTCAGCTTATTGCTGGGGATATAACGCGTCCGGGCAGGTGGGTTCTGGCGAGATCGCCGAAGTGATTTCGGCACCGGTGCTTGTTTCAGGTGGACTGACTTGGGCGTCAATTGGCGCTGGAGGTTACGCCAGCTGCGCTGTTAGCTCAAATGCGAAGCTCTTCTGTTGGGGCCCCGATGCGATTGCCAACCAAGGAGTAGCAACGGGAAGTTCCCAGCGCGCACCCCTCCAAGTCCTTCCCCTTGCCGATGGCCAACAGAGCATTACATTCAGTGCGATTGCAAATCGAACCACTGGACAGGCCCTCACTTTTACCGTTGCACCTACGACAAGCTCAGGATTGACGGTGAGTCTCTCGGCCAGCGGAGCATGCGAAGTATCGGGCTTTATGGTGTCAGTATTGGACAAAGGAACCTGCACGCTAACCGCTACACAGGAAGGCGATGAAACTTGGACACCAGCGGAACCAGTCATCCGCTCTTTCACCATTAGCCGGGTGCTTCTAAGTAACAAGACCGTGACGTTCTTGCAGTGGGATGGAAAGCCTGCCGTTGGCATTGGAGTTAACTGGCGAACTCCAGACGGGACCTACCGCTCAAACTACCAGCCACTCTATCTATGCACTACCAAGAGTAAGTGTCCTGTCACAAACTCAAAGGGTCAGATTACGTTCGCCAAGATTCCGGGCGGAGCGATCACTTTTGAGGTTACTGGCAAGATTGGTGCGTGGTCGACAAGCGTCGAAGCAACGGATGGAAGTCAAATCAAGCGTGTCACTGTCGGATCAGCAGCTACCAATGTGTACATTGGCCCCACTGAAGGCGATCAGCCAGTACTGGTGCGCGTGCGAGTCACGTTGCCTTCTGGGGCGCCCGTACCTGGTGCAGAGGTCGAATATGGCTTTCGTCAGTATCAATTTGCGCGGGAGGATGCCCAATGCTTTGATGCTGGGAAGAGTTGGAACCTAAGCACATGCATATGGCGTGCAACGACAAATTCCGAAGGGATCGCAACGCTGAGATTGCCCGCAGGGAATGCGACATACCAGGGGGGCGTAGCTGGATTTGGACAGGTTCATGCACGATTCACGGACGACATACTGAGTCAGCGCAGCGCTGCAGTGAACCTGACTGAGAATGGTGCTGAAATCGTGTTGGAAGACCTTCCCGTAGTCGATATCGAACTTGAGAGCTCCACAGTGAACCTCGGTGCGGCTACGGCCCTATCAGCGATTGCACTTGACGAAGGCGGCCTTCCAATTCAGGGGCAGAAGTTGACCCTGAAGTCCTCAGTTGCCGGAGCAACAAAATCCTGTACAGGCGCAAAAACCGTTGCTATAACAAACAGTGCTGGACGAGCCACATTCAAAGTGTGCCCGATCAAAACAGCAACGTGGACGGTTGACGGTAAGGCCATCGTGGGTTCGGGTGGGGTGAAGCTCACCGTGCAGCTGACGCCTACTGCTCCTCGCACGCTAGTCGCCACCGCTAAAACCCGTTCCGTATCGCTAGCCTGGGTGGTACCAGTGAAGGCGAACGCAAGCGCCGTAACGGACTACATCGTCCAATACCGCCTCCAGGGCGCTACCACCTGGATCACCTTCCGAGATGGCACCTCAACGGCCCGCAAGGCAACCGTCACAGGTCTCGCGTCAGGCCAGATCTACGAAGTCCGTGTGGCAGCGAAGAACAAGTCTGGGACCGGGACTTGGTCAGACGTCGTGCTGGTTACATCGAACTAGCGGGTGGAGATTTGGGTGGAGCCGCAGATGCGCTGGAATGCCTCAGGACTCCTCGAAACACCTGCATCTGACCTCAGGACTCCCTAAGAATCCCTCTGATCCCTCTTCTGGGTCCAATTGGAAATGCGGTTTGGGGGCAACCCCATCGAGGGTTCGAATCCCTCTCTCTCCGCCACGCTTTACGCCCTTTACGGCAGTCCACGCCTTGGGTAGCATCTCGCCAGAACTCCTCCCGCCAGGGGATCGTGCAGGTATGCGCCTGCCGCTCTGGGTCGCTGGGCGGAGCGTGGAGAGTCAAATGCCCGCCAAGAGAATTTCCTTTGCAGCCGCGCTGTTCGCGGCGTTGACCCTTGTCTTCGCTAGCGCTGCCCCGGCACTTGCTGCCGTCCCTGACAATCAGCAACAGCTGACCACGTTCGACCCAGCGGTCAACATCACCTCCGGGTCCGGAACGTCGGTCAGCACGCATCCAGAAACCGGCAAAACTATGGTCGCCTTCATCCAGCCGGATGCCGATGCAACGTATGGCGGCATGCTCGTCGTTGGACTCCTGAATGCCAGCGGGGCGCTCGATGGCAGTCTGGTTGAGGTTTCGACAGCCATTCCAAGCTCCGCTCCCGACGGCTACCAACCTGCATACCTGACTGCGGGACCCGATGGGTCGTGGCTCGTCGTCTGGCCATTCGCTAGTGACACTAATGGCGTTGCAGGACAGATCATTAGTGCCTCAGGCACTTTGTCCGGTACAAACTTCTACATCAGCGACGATCAATATTCCAACATTGAGACCGTTACAGCCGCTTGGTCAGCAACCGATGGCCGCTACCTCGTCACCTGGAAAGCGCGTGTGAATGGGCGAACCGTGAGTCTTGGGGCGCTCAACGATCAGCAGATCGTAGGTCAGTTTGTCAACGGAACGGGATCGCTGATCGGCAGCAACTTTCTAGTCTCAAACCTTCTAGATGGGGTCAATGACAGTCAAGGAGTCGCGTTCGGGAATGGCATCTGGATCGCTGTGTTCAGCGAGAATGGTGATAAGCCCACAGGACAGATCGTCACTGCAGCAGGGCTGCAAAGCACTGCGTTTAAACTTTCTTCTGATGAGTCGCAATCCTACTATGCGCCGAGAATTGTGTATAACTCCGCAACTAACCAGTTTCTTGCATCCTTCTGGGAGGACAGTGGGGAGGACACCAAGCACCTTCGACTACTTAGTGGAGGCGGAACTCCTCTTGGGAGTGACGTTGTGTATGTAGCGGCCGGTGCTCGCCCACACCTCGGCGTTGCGGGAGCTGGCGGCTATGTGATGACGTGGCACGAATCCAACAAGATTTGGGCACAGGCCTTTGATGTGACTCTGAACCTAGTGGGTGAGCGCTATCAGGTCAGCACGGATGCGGTGACTGCCTTCCGGCCAGAGATTGCCTGTACGGATGGTGGCTTCGTTTTCACCTACTGGGGCCGTGTCAGTGGCGCTTCGAACGTCTACTCGAATCTCGTAGCGGGGGATTGCGGCTTTGCGCTCCCAGCCACGAATCGCGATGGGTCAATCTGGACCATCACACTCGTAATCCTGGCCGGTCTCACGGCTGCAGCCAGCATCGCCCTCCGAGTTCGAGGTGCCAAGCGCGCCTAGTACTCGGTTGCTGGCATTGATCACACCGCCTCCACCATCTGGTGGGGGCGGTGTCGTTTTTGGGTGGAGGTTTGGGTGGAGCCGCAGATGCCTTCTTATGCCACAAAATTCCTCGAAATATCTGCATCTGAACTCAGGACTCCCTCGGAATCCCTCTGATCCCTCTTCAGGGTCCAATTGGATCTGACGGTTTGGGAGTAATCCCATCGAGGGTTCGAATCCCTCTCTCTCCGCCACGCTTTACGCCCTTTACGGCAGTCCACGCCTTGAGTAGGATCTCCCTAGAACTCCTCCTGCCAGGGGATCGTGCAGGTGTGCGCCTGCCGCTCTGGGTCGCTGGGCGGGGCGTGGAGAGTCAAATGCCCGCCAAGAGAATTTCCTTTGCAGCCGCGCTGTTCGCGGCGTTGACCCTCGTCTTCGCTAGCGCTGCCCCGGCACTTGCTGCCGTCCCTGACAATCAGCAACAGCTGACCACATTTGACCCGGCAGTTGACATTAGAGAATGCGCTGGAACGTCCGTCAATACGCATCCAGGAACCGGGAAAACGCTGCTCGCCTTCATCCAGCCGGATGCCGATGCAACGTATGACGGCATGCTCGTCGTTGGACTCCTGAATGCCAGCGCGGCGCTCGACGGCAGCCTCGTGGAAGTCTCGACCACGATTCCAAGCGCAAGCCCGGATGACTGCGAAGTTCCGTCGCTCGCCGCTGGTCCTGACGGAACGTGGCTCGTCGTCTGGTCACTTGATACAAGTGACCCTGATGCTGGAATCGTCGGACAGATCATCAGTAACACAGGCGGTCTCGTCGGTGCGAACTTCTACATCAGTGACGATAAGTATTCCAATATTGAAACGGTCTCCGCTGCTTGGTCCGCGACCGATGCGCGCTACCTCGTCACCTGGAAAGCAAATGTAGACGAGCGAGTGGCCGACTTTGGGGAGCTCAATACTCAGCAGATTGTGGGCCAGTTTGTCAACGGGACAGGCTCGTTGATCGGCAGCAATTTCCTCGTCACAAACTTTGCAAATGGGGTGGACAACAACCAAGACCTTGCGTTTGGGAGCGGAATCTGGATTGCAGTTTCTAGTCGCGGCGGCTCCATTCCATATGGGCAGATCATCACGGCGGCCGGACTGCAAGGCGCGGCATTTGAGCTTTCCTCTGACGCGCAAAACTATCAAGGGCCGGGCATCGTTTATAACGCCGCCACCGAACAATTTCTTGCAACGTTCTGGGAGAGCTCTGGAGAGGACACCAAGCACCTTCGACTGCTAAGTAGCGGCGGAGCTCCGATCGGGAGCGACACGGTGCTTGTAGCAAACGGCAACCGTCCGCGTAGCGGCTCGGCGGGAGCTGGTGGTTACGTGATGACGTGGCACGAATCCAATGGAGAGGACACCAAGATTTGGGCGCAGGCCTTTGACGCGACCCTGAACCTAGTGGGTGAGCGCTATCAGGTCAGCACGGATGCAATGGACACCTGGCGACCAGAGATTGCCTGTACGGAGGGCGGCTTCGTGTTCACTTATTGGGGCGCAGTTAGTGGCGTTTCGAACATCTACTCGAATCTCGTAGCGGGGGATTGCGGCTTTGCGCTCCCAGCCACGAACCGTGACGGCTCACTCTGGACTACCGGGATTGTGTTGCTCGCCGGTCTCACCGCGGCCGCAGGTATCAGCCTAGGGATTCGAGGTGCCAGGCGCGCGTAACCCTCGTTCTTCGTAGCTGATCACACCGCCTCCACCATCTGGTGGGGGCGGTGCCGTTTCTGGGTGTCTCCCAGAATGTTCCGCATAGACTATGCAGATGAGGTCATTGCGGTCGGGCAACCATTCCGAGAAAAGCGTGCTCAACAACATCCCTGGAGCGCTGCGCGTTGTGAGCCAGGTTGGCCTCGGCCTCTTCCTTGCCTCAGCAGGCTTCAGCCACCTCACCGTGAGTCGTCTGGCCTTTCAGGCGCAAGTGCCCACCTGGCTCCCACTTGATCCAGATTTCGTGGTGCTTGCATCGGGTGTGGTGGAGATGCTGCTTGGCGCGGCACTCCTTCTGCTCTGGCGAGCCCGGGCTCAGGTTGGCTTGGTCGTGGCGCTCTTCTTCATCGCGATCTTCCCGGGGAATATCAACCAGTTCGTGAACGGGATTGATGCCTTCGGCTTGAATACAGACACCGCCCGAGGGGTGCGCCTCCTTTTCCAGCCCGTTCTGGTGTTGTGGGCGCTCTGGTCGACGGGGGCGATGCGTCTGGTGCGGCGGCGCTAGCGAGGGAGCCCGGCGATCACCTGGGCCAGTGCCGCTCCAAGCGGGGTAGCGAGGTACTTCGACATGGTGGTCGTGAGGTGGTGGTGATCGTGATAGACCACGCGGCCGTCGATGATCGGGGCGCACTTGGTGCCTGGGCAGAGGGCGGCGGTGAAGTCGAAGATCGGTAGGTTGCGCTGCTCGGCAACGAGCAGGTCACGCGCATGACCACGATTGCCGTAGGCGGCGGCGCGGGTGACCACGCACTTGGCGACGTTGCTGCGGTTACGGGCGAGGCAGGTGGGGATGTTGTTCTGGCCGAACGGTGTGTCCGAGAAAATCAGCGTCTGGAAGGGGATCTTGTCGAGCATGCGGCCCACGGCGTCGGCGTAGTACTGCGGGCGCAGCTCGTTCGGCTTCCCCTCTTCGCGATACCAGGTGTGCGAGAGGATCACGAGCGCCGGGTTCAGTTGGGCAATTTTCGTGACCACGTTGGCGCGCCACTTGGTGCACGAGGTGTACGACTTACCGAGGCGAGCGGCATAGAGTTTCACATCCATGAAGGCGCAGTTCACCTTGGCGATTGGAATAATCTCGTAGTTGTACGCCTTGCCGATCGCGTCGAGGGCGGGCATCCAGTGCAGCGCATGGCTATCGCCGAGCAGCACGATGCGCGTGCCGCCCTTTGTGCCGTAGTAGCAGACGGGCACCGTCTCACCGTAGTGATCGCGGCTGCAACCCTTGTTCAAGATATTGTCGGCATCGCCTGCGGCGCGATTCAAGGTTGGCTTGATCGTGGCGGGCACAGCGCCCGTGAGCTGATGCACCGTGGTGCCGCCAATCGAGATTGGCGCCCATGGGGTGGGGGAGGGGCTCTCAGGAGACACGCTCGGGCTCGGCGATGGGGTGATGACGCTGACTCCAGGATCCTCACTCGCACCAGGCTCAGCAGAGGCAACGTCTGGCGCAATCCCCACGCC
>Ga0222713_10004547_pt1 | contig 13880 bp, 26 predicted proteins | sample C33_649DmetaG_FD_165061 | JGI IMG/M metagenome (GOLD analysis project Ga0222713, IMG submission 165061) | Estuarine water microbial communities from San Francisco Bay, California, United States - C33_649D | ecosystem: Environmental > Aquatic > Marine > Unclassified | place: USA: California...
CCTGTTGTATTACAAAAATATCCATTACCTGCGACCGCGTTTGCTGGATCTGCAGTAATGACCGCTTGCCAAGCAGCACCACCAGAAATATCTCCGAATGATGCAGTAGTTCCATCAGTTGTTAAAACTTGTCCTGCAGTTCCCATAGTGATTCCACCAAAAGAACCGTTATCATTAAATTGAATTTGTTTATCGGATCCACCTGGAGGGGATGCTAATGCAATATCAATAATATTAGTGCCATTAGAGTAAACGAATTTTTGTCCTTTATCAGTAGCTGCAAAAGTAACCCCTGTTCCAGAAACTGTTTTTACTTGTACAGTAAAAGAACCAGTAGTCCCATTTTCAAGAACGTAAATTTTTTCAATTGAATCTGGAATAGTTACAATTTGATTTCCTGTAATGGTTCCTGTAAATTTTATAATTGCATTTCTACCATTAGATAGAGTACCGTCTGTTACTGCAAGAGCTGTAGTTTGTGCTCCTCCAGCAATAGATACTTCTTGATAACCTGCAAAACCTTGTTGTATTAATTGTAAATTGGTATTTGTTTTATCTCCCCACGTCCCAGAGTTTTCCCCTGTGACCATTAATTCTAAACCTAAATCTGTATATGTAGATGCCATTTTATTATATCCTTATTAATATTAATATTATAGTTTCATTATGCTGCAATATCAACCTCAGTCCATACTGAGGTAGAGCCTTTATTTACTTCTGTCCAAGTAACAGAAGATCCAGTATCTACTTCAGCCCAAGCTATTACTTGAGATTGGCCTATTGCAATACTTAAAGAAGATCCTGTTACTGTTACATTAGCATTTGCTGATATTATAACACTTCCTGTAGAACTAGTTAGACTAGAGCCTGTTACCTCGGCTATTACTACTGCGTCTACATCTCCTACAGAAGCAGTTAAAGATTGACCTGTAGCAGTAACATTAGCATCAGCTGCTGTTCCTTCATTTCCAATAGTTATGCCTAAACTAGATCCAGTAACCTCTACTACCGCAACTGCGTCTACCGTTCCTAAAGCAGAAGTTAAGGAAATTCCTGTTACATCTACTTGTTGATTTAAATCAACTGTCGTAGAACCAATATCTGAAGTTAATTCTGATCCAGTTGTAATAGGACCAACCGCTATTTCAGCAGTAACATTTGCAACCGCTAATGTTAAATCATGTTCAGCAACATTGACAGAAATATTTCCATCCGCAGCAATGTCTACACTATTTACTTGAGCAGATAAAGATTGTCCAGTAAGAGTAACAGTAGCACTTCCTTCTATATCTTCATTACCGATTGCAGAAGTTAAGGAAGTTCCCGTTACATTAATATTTGCATCTGCATTAGTAATTAAATTACCGACTGCAGCAGTTAATGAAATTCCCGTTACATTAATATCAACACCAATACTAACAGTAACAGAATTTATTTGTGTAGTTAAATTAGTAAGATTGTTTCCTTCGCCCCAAGCAAATTCTCCCCATGCTCGTTCACCCCAAGCATTAGAAATAGAAACATCTATGCCATTATCTCCCCAGGCTTGTTCGCCCCAATCGTTAGAACCCCAAGGAGACGCTGACATGCGTTACTCCTTAACTAATTCTTAAGATCGCAGCTGTACTAGTATATGCTGGGAATTGAACTGTGAAAGTTCCTGCAGTTGCAGTTTTATCTCCACCGAAATCCAAAACACACACAGCAGCATTAGCATTACTAGTGTTATAAATTAATGCGCCTCTTGCAGTTAATGTTACACCTGTAAAAGATAAATTACTGTAATTAGTAATTGCTGTATTTACAGAAAGTGAAGTTCCAGTATTTACTAGTGCTTTTCCTCCAGCAGAATATCCCCCTGTGCCAGAACTAGCTTCTCCACCTGTGGTATAAGAAGTAGTAGATTTTCCAATAACCGCTGTATTTTGATACAACGCTAATTTAAATTTATTACCACCTGCTCCTGATGTGTCGAAATCGTGTTCTGCTTGCAATAATTCTTGTTTAAAAGAATTGCATATTGCGTTTGATGTTATAGCCATTTTTATTCTCCTTATTAATTTTTTAAGATGGTGACGGAGAATCTATTTTAATTCTAGGTACTCCATCCATAAAGTCATCTCTACGTCTTCTGCCCATTTGTTGTAAAGCAAAAGCTTGTATTTCTTCATTATACTTGTCTGTATACAGTTTGTACATATCTAAAGGTCCTTTTAAATAAGAAAAAGCTTCAGATAAAACACCATATAATAATATAGATTGTTGATGTTGTGATAAATAAGTATTATTGCTTGCAGTAAAATGAGGGGGATCAATCACATAATTAATTTGAACTTGATAAGTAGAATTTGGGATAGGAGCTACCACTACAGTAAATTCATCCCACATAGCATACGATACAGGAATCCCACTAACACCAGATTCATTATATTCAGTAATATAAGTTTGGTCTCTTTTTTCTAAAAAATTTCTAACACCACTAATAATAGTTTCCATACTTCTCATTAATACAAAATCAGATGGCATGGTAATATATCTTTGTCCTGAAATAAAATTAGAAGTAGCATATTTTCTTAAATCATCATAATCTACTTTTCCAGCAACATTGTTTTCTACGTTAGTAAGAAATTGATCAATCAAAGTATCCGTTAGTACCGTATCTCCAACTTCAGTATAGTTTCTAATTTGTGTTAAAAATTGTGTATAAGTTATAGCCATTATGATATTAATATTTTTATTGTTCCTATTTCTATTATAGCCTGTCTTCTAGTGTTTTGAATAGACCCATTATCTGGAATCATTCCTGACGAATTAAAAGCAAAATCTCCAGGTAATTGTAAATCTACAGTGCACATACCCTCTCCTCCAGAATCTGCGTCTACACCATTAATAATTTCTGGTTGTTGAAAATCTTGTGATCTAACATTAGCCAAAGCAATTGCATCTGCTTTATGATAAGGAGGATCTAATTGTGGATGTTTAGCTTCATATTCAGAAATATGGACCCACGAACCTTGCCACTCTTTTACCATTTCTGTATATGGAAATGCAGCACCAGAACGATCTGATATAGATAATGATCTTTTTCCTCTTGCTTGATTTCCCATAATTAACCTGCTGGATAATAATTTTGAGGAGAAATATAAGATGAGGTTCTTTGTCCGTCTTCTTCTAATGCTCTCATGATTTCATCTTCATATAATTGTTTTAATAATTGAATTCTATCAGGAGCTATTTTTTGTGATAAATAATAAGCAAGTCCTGCACACATAGCAGGCATAAATCTGTACACAATATCAGCTGTATTAGTATAAGCACCAGCGTCTTCAATTCTTCCAATGTAATAATATTTTAAATAAGTATAAGTAGCTGCATCAGGAGCTTGGTATAAATATACTTGTGGTGTAGTTTCTCTAGAAATATAATATTGAGAAGGTTGTCCTGTTTGTCCTTTATTAGGAAGTGCTGCATAAGCAGAACGATCTATTTTTGTTAATGATACATCTTGTGTAGTAGTTGTTACTCCAGAAGTTGTAGAGATATATGCTTCTAATACATCGTTACAATCACTAGGCGCTGCATACTGAAAAGTACCAGCAGTTAAAGCTTGTGTTTGTAAAGTAACTTTCCATAAATGAACACCTCTGTTACCCCAATCAGAAAATAATAAATTTAATGATCTTCTAGCCGAACGTAAATCATGACCAGAGTTAGTTCTAATCCCACAACGTTCATAGGCTTCTTCTATGATGTCATCTATAGTTAAATTAAATGATGTAGTTCCAGAAGTTGCCATAAATCATGACCTACTTCTTTTTTGGTTTTTTAGAATCTTTTTTTGAACCTACTTTTCCAGTAAGTTTATAATTCTTTTTGCCGCCGCCCATTGGATATACCATAAAATACTCCTTTAAAGTTAGTTTCTCGTATTAATTTTTTACGATTGTATACTTTCTTGGATTGTACCACTTTAGACTTGTACCGTCTATCTCTTAACTTTTTTGCTATTGGATTTGATCTTTTTTCCATGAGTAGCTTTAATAACTTGTTTATACTTACCTTTCCATTTAGAACCTAATCCTGGCTCTAACTGTCTAGCCATTTGAGACCTAGATATTACCATGGTTTATATCTCACTTTCTCTTCTTCTTTAATCGCTCTTAACGATTGGTTTCTATTTTCGCCAGAATTCCATGATACATGGACCCAGCCACTGTCGGGCTCACCATCTTTATAAAACTCTAAGATTAATTGATCATATTCTAAATTATCTTTAATCCATTGAGCTAAATCTTTATTATCAACGCCTACCACTTCAATATCTGCTGCTTTACCTTCAGTATGCTGTGAATGAATACTAGAACCAATAGCAACACATAATTCACCAGATCTATATCCTGAAGATATAACTACAGGAGAATCAAAATGAGAACGAATAGGTTGTAATACATTTACACATAATGCTTTTAAATTATCAATTTGTGTTGGAGAAGGATTATTAGGAATTCCTTTTCGTTCAGCTGTTTGAGATTTAACTAATTCACTTAATTGAAAGTTTGCTGATAGTTTCATATCTTTAACCAAGGATACCAGAATGCTGTAACAAGTCTAGTCATATCATAAACATTGATCCAACTACATTCTAGCCATTCTGTTTCATAAGTATATTCTTGAAAATTACCTTCGTTAGGTATCCAATTTAATTTGTGCCTCATTATTTAATTGGCTAACAAGCCTATCCAAAGTAATACTATTAATAAACCAATTACAATTTCTTTATCAAATTTTTTCATTTTTTTGAATTAATATAATTATAAACTCTACCAAATTGTTTATTAATAATAAACAATTCTCCTTTAATAGTTGCTGTAGTTTCTTTTAATTCAACAACAGAAATTAACACCCATGTACTTAATCCCATCAGTATAGTTCCTAACGTTGCGATTAACCATTTGATGTCTATTTTCATAAATTATCTGCACTTCCATCTTCGTCTTGCTTGTCTTAATCTAGAATTAGGGTCTTTTGCAGCATTAGGAAACATTTTCATTTGTCCTGCTGATCTTGCACAAAAAGATTTTCTTCTTGCAGCACGTTTAGGGCCAGGATTACTTTCTGTAACTGCTGTAGTTAGTTTAGATCCTGGATTCATTCTTCTGTAAGCTTTTACTCCAGCCGCAGTCATTCCTGCTCCTGATTTAGTAGATCTAAAATTTTTTTTATTTTTAGGAGGCATTCCTCCTTTAGCTACACCAACAGGTTTAATTTCTTCTTCTTCTACATATTCTTGTAGTTGACCATTATTTTTACCTGTAGGCAATTGTGTAATGTTTGCGTAGTAATCTAAAAGATTACCTGGGACTGCAAAAGGATTTTTAGCCATTTAAATTACGGCTGTTGCGATACTAAGCCTGATCCTGAATATTTGTCTGTAAATACAGTATATGCTGTGATATTAGTTTTAGTATGACAGTAAATACCTTGTGGAAATACAATTCCATCTTCTGGAAGATTTAAAGTATATACATCACTATTTGGCACATCTACAGTTAATAATATAGTTCCAGTGCTTGATCCAGTTGATAATGAAAGAACTCCTGCTCCTCCTCCATCGGAAGCAACAGAAATAGCTCTTAATCTAATTGAAGGTGCAACAATAGCGGTTGCTCCTGGAGCAGCTGCCGATCTAGTTGCTTGAATATCACATTTAAATCCCATAATTCCTCTATTGTATATTTAAATTGTGGGGACGTAAATACGTCCCCACAAAAGTCTTATTGATTATGCTCCTTGTGAACCGAAGATTCCTCTAGGATCAGACCAACCGAAGCTGTATCTTTCTCTAGCTTTAAATCTAACGTTTCCAGTATCAAAGTCACCTTCAATAGCAGTTTTGATAGCGCTTCTTACAAAGTGCTTCATGCCATTTGGTGCATCAGTAAGGATAAAGAAAGCATCAGTGTCAGTCAAGAAATGATTAACTCTGTAACCTTCTGGTACCATACCCATGTTCATCATCGCGTTGATATCGTTTTTAGCGTACGCGTTTGATCCACCAGGTGTAGTTGATAGAGGAGATTTTAAGATTCTCTCAGCAGTAAATTGCAATTCTTTTGGAATTACTAATTTTCTACCCATAGTAGCAATCTTTAATCCTCTTTCGTCAACAAATGCTGCGATGTCAATCAGAGACTGCTCTAAAGAAGTTTCTGATAAGTCAGCTGCTGTAGACAATATGTTTCTGAAAGATCCACCATTAGCAAGTGGGTGATCGTTAGCTAATAAAGCTTTTCCGTCACCACCTGGGTATGATGAACTAAAACCATTGTTTAGTACATTAGCCGCAGTGATTTGTTTAGTTTGAGACATTGAACGAGCAAGAGCTCTAGTATATCTAGATGCTAATCTGTCGTACAAGTTATCTTCAATAGCTTCCTCAGTAATAGCAAAAGCAAGTGCTACTGTATTATGAGTGTATCTAGAAGTGTAAGCTTCAGATGCTTGGTCAAAATTAACCATTGCACCTTCAGATTTTACTGCCGCAGCACCAAAACCTGTTAGCATTACTTCCTCTTCGAAAGCTCTGTCAGATGACTCAGTCATGAAGATTTCTGCATGTTCATTGTCATATCTGTTATATTCCAGGCCGAATAGTGCATTCAATCCTGGCTCTAGTTCTTTAACTAGTTGTGATCGTGATATAGCCATTATTTATTCTCCTATTATAAGCCTACACCATCTCTACCATAAGAGTAGAAATGATTGTTGATTCTTACAAGAACATCAGCATTCACAGAACCTGCTGTATCGTTAGCGATATCTTGAGAGATATCGATAGCTTGAATTACAAATGTATTTGCAACTCCTGATACAGAGTAATCTAATTGAACTTTTGATATACCTGTTTGAACATTTCCAGTCACGTTAGTGATTGAAAAGTTCTTAAAGATGTCTGCTACAGCGAATGCTCCATCAGAATCAATTGAATAAACTACTTCTGGATCATCAATGACTGAAGCGATAATATCGCCTTGAGTCGGTGTAATTCCACCAGGGTAGTAGTTCTTCCAAGTTGGTTTCTGAGTAGTCGGATCGTTGTAGAACACTCCATTAAACACTCCAACAACAGCTGCAGAAGTATTAGCAGTAGCTCTTTGGATATATCCTGTAGAAGTTGGTATTACCAAATCCCCTTGAAATATCGCAGTGCCGTAACCTGCTTTAATTCTGTATCTGTTCTGAGCATTTATAAACGGAGAGCCATCTAACTTTCTTACTGGTCTAAGACCATATTTTTCAGCTACGTTAGCCATATTGTTAGTACTCCTTTTTATATTTGTTTCAGTTTGTTTTTGGGATGGTTATCGTCACAAAATTAGGACTTACTTCCACCACCAAAAGATACACGAGATTGTCGATTAATATTAATCGGCATCTCAGGTCGTTGTTCCTTCATGACATCATGATCAACCGCTTCCATTTTGTCCTGAGTAATTTTACTAAAATACTCAGCGCGCGATTGCACAATTTCTTCAGGTATCCTTGCCAACACAAGGCCAGCAACCCCGATCAAACCTGCGTATTGTCCGTCTCGAATAACTGGGTACCCGTGATCACCGATAGCATTTTTAATTTCTTCGGCTCTTACAAATTCCCAACCTTCTCTAAGTTTCTTAGATACGTTTGCAGTATCTTGGAAACCCATAGACTCGACTCTGATCCATCTGTGGACCATGCCGACTGGCGCAGGCGGTGCGTCCAGAGCTGATGGTGGCGTCCAAGGTTTTCTTCTAACCTCTTTATGTTCTTCTGACGCGCGTGAAGTCTTAACTAACTTATTGTCGCTCATACTATTGTACCTCCTTCACGTATTTAGCGTATTCTTCTAGTGGCACCCCTAATTTTTTGGCTATAGCCACCTGTGATTTGGTGAGTCTCACAGTTCTGCGTCCTTGCTGTTGTCTTCCAGCACTAGCAACTTGTTGGACGGGTTCTCTTCGTTGCTCTTGTTGTATAGAAAACTTATGAGGGAAATTTTCCTTCATTCGTTTATCTATTTCATTATAATACTCTTCACTTTCAACATCAACACCCATACCCACTAGATCTTCATGGATGGTGAAAGCGGCATTGGTCATGATTTTATCATTACCAAACCAAGTATTCTTTTGAGCCCAGGACTTAGCTTTTTGACTAGGTTCTGGAGCCACAGGCTTAGCTTTTTGCTGTTCCTGTATCTCAGAAGCTTGTATTTTTTTCTGCTCTTCTAGCTGTCTTAATCGTTCTGCACGATCAGCCATTTGCAATTTAGCTTTTTCTTTTTGAACAGCAAGTTGTGTCAACTCATCGTTCGCTTGCATAATTGCATCTGGATCATTAGCTTCAATTGCAGATTTTAATTTGATTCGTACTTGTTCTCTTTGTGCATCTACTCTTGCATCAAATTCTTTCAAATACTGTTCATCTGCATTATCTAATTTCTTTTCCGATGTTTCATATTTTTTATGAAGACCTCTAGCAAACTCTAATGCAGCTTGTTCTCTACGTTCTGCTTCTCTATACCGTCTTGTTAATTTATCAATTCTTTTTTGAACTGATTCTGATATTTGAGTTAAGTCGTCAGATTCTTCTTCTTTTTTAGTTTCAACTTTTGGGTTAGGATTAGTTGGAGTAGGTCTATCTGTTTCTTCTTCTACTTCAATTTTTTCCTGTTTGTCTTGTTTACCATGAGAGGTATATCCTAAATCAACTTCACCTACATGTAGGTTAGGTTCTTTTTTTGTTTCCTCTTTGGTCTCTAATTGGACTTCTTGCTCTTTTGCATCGTCCATATCTAGTTCAACCTGTGGTTGAATCTTAGATAGTTCTTTTTCGTCTGCCATTGTTTGGTTCTCCTATTTAATATAAATGAAGTATGTCTTCAGGTTTTGCGATAGTAGCAATAATTTCGTCATCATTTAAAATACGGTGTTCACCATATTTTGTTTTGAAACGAGAGCCAGCGTATCTTCCGTAGATTACAAACTGACCTTCTTTGCACCAAGCTCCATTGGGAAATCTACTTTTATCTGAATAACAAAGATCTCCTAATGCAACGACTAAACCAACTACGGTCGTCATTTGAATAGTTTCACTAACATTATCCGTGAGTAAAATTCCACCTTTAGTTTTTTTAGGCCCTGAATAAGGTCTAACTAAAAGTCTATATCCAACTGGTTTGGGAATTACATCCAAATATTTTTGTATACCTTCTGGATCCGTAGGTATTTCCTGCTCCCTAGATTCGGGTGCGGGTTTTTCTTTTGACACGCCTATTAAGGACGTATCAGGTGTTACTATCGTCATCGACATTCTCCATGTTCTTCTGCAGGTCTTTTAGATCCTGTAGCAATACCTCTAGGGCATTGAGTTTCCCTCTAGAGTAATGGAGTTTATCGACTGTGTCTACACCATAGCAAATATGCTCTTTAGTCTGTTCTATTTGCTTTTTAATGTAGTGTTTAACTTGGTCTAATGTTCCTAAATCAAGCATCTTTTTTCTTTTGTAAAGCTATCTTATTATCCCCTTTAAGTACAGGAATAAAACCTAAGTAATTAATTAATATATTACCAATAATATTCATATCAAATTTAGGATAATCATCATACACGAATACCGAACCTATTCTTGCTCTATCACCGAAGAACAAAGTTTCTCTAATCACGTCTATCGTTTTATGAGGTCCATCAAAATGAACTAAATCATAGGTATTAATAATTTCTTTTTTGTCTCTATATACAGGTACACCATCTTGAAAACGTTTCATAAATTCATCGTCTCCTATAGAGTACAAAGTAAAATGTTCGTATGGTAAATCTTTTAATAACTGTAACTTCATACTGTTGGTATAGTCACACGTATAAGTACTACTGGTATCGTAATGTTGGTAATTTAAATTGCCATAAGGATCTATACCAATATGCCAATGTTTTTTATCTTTAAAACTATCTAAGATAATCTTAGACCCTTGTCCTTGGCGTACTCCGATTTCAGCAGATAGAACCTCGGCCCAAGGTACTAATTTACAAGCACCTTCTAATAAATCGTATTCGCTACTATCTCCTTGAATCATAGTAGCTTTCTATACTATTTTTTCTTATTAGGGAAGTCTTTAATAACCACAACGACATCTGCCACAAGTGCAACGTCTGCCAAATATTTTATTTACTAATTTTTTAAAAAATTTTTTCATTATTATTTTTGTGATTTTTTAATAGCTTTTGCGGTAGGAGCACCTTTAGTTCCAGGTTTCCTCATCTTCTCTCCTGAGCCTGCAGCTATTCTTTTTTTCTTTTGTTGGATGTTATACCAAAGACCTTTTTTAGCCATGGTTCCTTTTTTTGTTTTATGATATCCTTCTTTCATTATTTTTTACCTTTATGTTTTGCACCTTTCATCATTTTACCGTTTGGCATTCTGTGCATTTTTTCTTTTTTCTCCATAGATTTAGATTCTGATTTTTCATGCTTCATCATAGCGGATTTAGATTTATATGTTTCTTTTCCACCGTATTCTTTTATGTTTTTCTTTTTCATTAGTTGTTCTCCTTTTTACAGTTACAGTTGTGACTACATTTACATGGAATGATTTTAAATATCTTACAAATCATCCATCGCAATATATTAAGTACTGTACAAGCTACCCAAATAATTGCATCTTTTATTTTTATTAGTATGTTCATATTATTTTCCTTTTGTTAATGTTTTATTATATGCCCATTCTTTAATATAGTTTTTAATTTCTCTAGTATTACACTCTTTATCCTTAAAAGAAAAGACATCCCTATAAGTAATAATTTTTTTACTTCCAATATTAAAATGTATAGGTTTTCCTTCATAATAAATTAAATACTTAAATGTTTCTTCCATAATTTAACGGTATACTTAATTTTATTAAAAAAGTCCAACATTAAATTAGTTTCATATTTATATATTTCTTTGTAAGTAGCTTCCTTGTTATTAGTTTCGTCATGGCAATAATCATCAAATACTACACAATTTGATTCAATATTGTGTTTGGTACGTCTAGGCATTATTCTTTTGATTTATTAGCTAGTGTTCTAGCAATACTTTCTCCAGATCTTCCTACTACATAACCACCTAATCCAACATTTAATAATGTCCAAACATCTCCTGGTAATTCAAAGGTAATAATAGTTCCAGTAAATACTTTTATCACAGGACCTAAAATATAATTCCATACTAATATAAAAATTAATACGTACATTAGCAAAGGTCTCCAACTAGCTACAAACCAATGAGACTTAGCTTCTGCTTCTACGATAGAAGCTGCTGCTTTTAATTCTTCTGTGGATGATTGTAGTAATTGAGTGTTAAGTTGAGCTTTTAATTTTTCGGCAAGATCTTTATCGGGAATAGCTTTATCTACAGTAGAAAAAAGCATCTTTGCTAAAGGTGCAATCGTCCCTAATGCTGCAAGCATTTAGAATACTCCTTTAAAACCTTTTCCTGTAATCGCTTGTCCTGTACCTCTACACATTCCACCTTCATTAAAAGTAACTGGTTCCTTATCTTCAAATGGTTTATAAGGACCTTGCATAGAAGGCTCTTGTAATTCTCGTTCTAGATCTCTTCCTTCTAGAAGTTGATCGGTCATGTATTTAGGTTTTTTCTTTGGTTTAATATTTTTTTCCATATTACAAATAATACTCTGGTTTTAAGGGTGCGTATATACCTTGAGGGTTAGGCCCCTTTTTAGGAGGTGTTGTTTTCGTTAAGCGTTTACTTACCTTTTTGGTTTTGCCTGTTTTTTTCTCTCGCGACATTGATTTTCTCCTGTGCTACTCTAATTCTAGCAGCCGCTTGTTCTTCTTGTTGTTCTAATTTCATTTTCTCTACATCTAACTTCTCATCAAACTCACCTTCTTTTCTCATCAGATCATCCATAGATTCTTGTGCTCTTCGTTGAATATCTAATGCTTTTAAATCTAGTTCTCTTTGTTTCAAAGCTACTAATGGATCTTGTTGTGGTCCACCTTCTGCTGCTACTAAGTTTTGTGTTAATTCTGCTACTCGTTTTGCAACCATAGAATTAAATAATACTCTAAATCCATCTGGATCTTGTTGTTGTGTCATTTGTAAATTAGGATCTTGTTGAACTAATGCTCCTACTTCTCCATGAGCCTGCATTGCAATGTGATCACTGATGTGTCCTTGTAATAATGCGTACACCATTGGGTTCATCTGTACCATTCGTGATTGAATGAAAGTTCCGTGAGCCGTGATGTGTGCTTCGTGATCCTGATCGGGATAAGCTTGTAGCAATTCCATCTTTAACGCCTTAGCGTTCTCGGTTCCTGGATCTTCAGGTACAGGTTGTTTCTCTGGAAGAAGTAAAGAATCTATGTTCTTCGTTCCTAATGCTTCATATACTCTAGAATATGCTTCTCGTAAGTTGTGCATTTGTGGTGCAGACATAGCAATCTTTAAATTTTCATTCGCAAGTGTCACTCGTTGTGCCATACTCATGATATTAGGGTCTGCTACTGGTATCACATCTACTCTATCATCAAAATCCGCAACTTTAACTGCACGATCTGCGTTATATACCGAGTAAGGATACACAGGAGGTAAGTAATCTGCAAATACTTTTGCTAATAATCTAAATTCTTGTCGCATTGCGTAGTAACATCGCTTGTGAATAGCGCTCATGACTCTCGAACCACGTTCTAAGAGTGCAATCGTAGTGCCCACGGCTCTATTTTGTGCATCTTCACCTAATTGCATGTCCGCAATAGCAGCAAATCGTTGTCCTGCTTGTACACAGAAGCCCATTAATTGAAATAATGTTTGACTCGGCTCTTTAAACGGTAAAATTTGGAACTGATCTCTAATATTTCCGCCTGGTGCATCTACATCTCTGAACTCACCTGGCTGAAATGGTTGGTCATCATCCCTGATTCTGATACCACGGCTCTTGAATCCCGCTGGTAAGTTAGCCAATGTACCTGCATCTAACAATTGTCGTAGTGCAGTAGTAGCGGATCGTGATAATCCACCAATCATATGGATTAATCCAAAACCATAAAAACCTAATCCTGGTAAAAATTTGAAATGTACAAAATATTCTTTACGTTTTTTCAATTCATCATCAGGTGCATAGTTACGATAGATAGATAAAATCTCTTGAGAGCCTTCATCAATGGTAATAATGTAAGGAACTTTGATTTCTTTTTCATCAGGTCGTGGCATTCCGTCTTTTTCAAACTCTTCTAAACTTAAATCTACGTGCATCTCTAGAATATTTAATTGATATTCTTTATCACCACTTGGTTTCACACCTTCTAATTCGTTTAATTTATCTTGAATACTATTTTGTTGTGTAGATTTTTGTAATAATTCTACATCTCTATAGAATCCAGCTTTCTGTTTTTTTAAAACATCATTCTCATTCATCTTCACTACATGAGTGATTCGTTCGCAATCCATTAAATCAGTTGCGTAATAAGGAACAATTAAATCTTCTGCTGGTACAAATTTAGAAATAGCTCTTTGTTTTAATTCATCATAGTAAATTTTCTTAAATGCAGATCCTGCTAATGGTAAATAAAATAATAATTGATCAAAATCAGGAGTGTACTCTTCCATTTTTTCCATCAACATGTAGTTCATGAAATCTTCTACACGTTCTGCTTGTTGTTTTACTTCTGGAGTTTCAGCCCCAACGACTTGCGTACGTACGGGGCCATCACTAGGTAGTAGTTCTTTATAAGCTTGCGCTTGGAATTGTGTTACCGCTTCTGCTAACAACGGATGGGTTACACCTGATGCTCCAGAAAACGGACGAGTTTGATCGTTATATTTGAAACCTAATAATTCTA
>Ga0222713_10004548_pt1 | contig 13879 bp, 9 predicted proteins | sample C33_649DmetaG_FD_165061 | JGI IMG/M metagenome (GOLD analysis project Ga0222713, IMG submission 165061) | Estuarine water microbial communities from San Francisco Bay, California, United States - C33_649D | ecosystem: Environmental > Aquatic > Marine > Unclassified | place: USA: California...
TGGCGGCGCACGAAAGCGGTTACGGTGGATTGAAAACACCAGTTCCTCGCGAACGGACGTCAAGGCGAACGCGAACGGGGGCGACGTCGATCGAGAGATAAAAGACGAGGCGAACGAACGAACGAATTCGCGATGCGCCCGTCGCGACCGTCGTTGGATGCCGCGGCGAGAGGAGGGACGCGAGGCGGGTTGGCGTTTGAGTTTTCACAGGTTTTCGGCGAACGCGCGTCGGGGGAGGAGGTTCAAGATGCGGACGTGATATCCGCGGTGGAGTTCAACGCAAATGGGGAGAAATTAGCGACGGGAGATCGCGGTGGGAGAGTGGTGCTTTTTGAACGGATGCATCATTCGAAGAGCGCGATCGAGGAGCTGCGGTCGAGGTTTTACGAGAGCGCGCCGGGGGGCGGGGACGGAGGGGATGTCCGCCCGCCGGCGACGTTTAGCGGGAGGAAAGAACCGGTGGAGTATCGATATTTGACGGAGTTTCAGTCGCACGAGCCGGAGTTTGATTATCTCAAGTCGTTGGAGATTGAGGAAAAAATTAACACGTTGAAATGGTGTAACCAAGGCGCCAACGACGCGAACTTTGTGCTTTCGACAAACGACAAGACGATTAAATTGTGGAAGGTATATGAAAAACATTTAGAGTGCGTAAGTGGTTTCAACGTAGATAGAGGAGAACGCGCTGGGTTTAGACGTATGAATAGTGGCGGTGCGGGGGCGAATAGCGCTCTCGATGTGACGGCGGAGGCACAACATCACAACGGAGCGCTGAAGATTCCATCCGTCGTGCGCGGAGAAAGCGTGTTTACGGCGCGAAGCCGGCGTGTGTATTCCAATGCGCACGCCTATCACATTAATTCATTGAGCGTGAATAGCGATGGGGAGACATTCATAAGCGCCGACGATTTGCGCATCAACTTGTGGCATTTGGAGAGTTCGCAACAGAGTTTCAACATTGTCGACATCAAGCCGACGAACATGGAGGACTTGAGCGAAGTCATCACCGCCGCGGAGTTTCACCCAAAGCATTGCAATTACTTGGCGTATTCATCCAGCAAAGGGACGATTCGATTGACAGACTTGAGACAGCACTCCGTTTGCGATTCGCACGCTAAGCTCTTTGAACTTCCCGAGCCGGCTGAGAAGAGAAGTTTCTTTTCGGAAATCATAGCCAGCATCAGCGACATCAAGTTTAGCAGCGATGGGCGATTCATCTTAGCGCGAGATTATCTCACCATGAAGCTTTGGGACATCAACATGGAAAAAACCCCTGTGGCGACGGTGCTCGTGCACGACCACCTGCGGCCGAAGCTGTGTGACTTGTACGAAAACGATTCAATCTTCGACAAGTTTAAATGCTGTGTCAACCATGATGGCTCGAATATCGCCACTGGGTCATACGGCAACGTGTTCAAGAGCTTCGACACCGCCGCTGGTGATAACGGCGCGAGTGGCATGACGTTTGAGGTCTCCAAGGACCCGCGCGGGAAATCGCGCGACGCCGCGACTCAAAAGGCATCGCGAAACAGACTGGATTACGCCGGTACTGGTATTTCTATCACCGCTAATGACGTCTTCGGCCTATCTCCAGCAGACTTTGCCGCGGGCAAAATTCTACACATGGCGTGGCACCCGAACGAAAACATTGTCGCCGCCGCCGCCGCAAACTCCCTCTATTTCTACAACGCCGCGTGATTGTTTCTAAATTTCTTAAATACACCAAACTTGATAGAACTGTCTATTCGTCCCGCGCCTCTATTCGTTCCGCGTCATTTACGCTTCGAATCGTCGGGTGGGAAAAACGCCAGCGCAGTATTTCGCAGTCGACGCTGTCCCGTCGCCGTCCCGACTTCAACCTCAGTGCGCGCCGCGATCGCGACTTCACCCTCAAAGGGCGCGCGAACCGCTTTCAAGCGCGCACGATCACTTCCTCGAAGACTGTTTCGCGTTTCATCGCCTCTTATCGCGCTCGACGATGACGGCTTCTGTGAATCACGCAGCCATGCGCGCATCCATCGCCGAGATGAACGCCGTCGTAGGCTACGACGCCATCATCGTGTGCACATCCAACGCCGCGCAAGAGGCGTACTGGCAAACACGACTAGAGCGCACGCGAGGCCAAGCGGCGAAGCGCTCAGCGGTGATCGTGTGCGTGCACGAAGACTGGAGCGGCGACGGCGCCGGGAACGGGTTGGGGACGCTCTACGCGTACGTCAAGGCGCGAGCGAAAGCGAAAGCGGCGAATGAAAGCGTCGATCTCGACGGTCTCCTGGCGCGAGGTGGATCTATAGGGATGTACCACACAGCGGGGAAAGGTACGCGTTTGGCGCCGCTCCCGGGTTCGGAAAATAATAACAAGCCCGGAGTGAAGCTGCCGAGTTTGGTGGACGTCGACGGCGCGACGGAGAATTTAACGATTTTGGAAGCGGTGATTCGCCAGACCGGGCGGTACGCCAGCGAACGCTCCGGGCGATGTAGCGTGTTCTGGGGCGATCAAATTTTCGTGCCGAGCGCGGGGCACGGTAAGAGCGGGGCGCACCATGCGGATATTCTCGCCGTCATGGGACCGATGCCGACGGCGGAGGAGTGGCGCGAGCGAGGGCTCGAGAAGTACGGTTTGATCGCGGTGAACGACTCCAACGAAGCTACGCAGGTGGAAAAGGTTTCGTATGAAACCGCCACCGCGTTGTTGTCGTCATTTGGGTCGGTGAGCAGCGTCGGGCCTTCGCTCGGCTCGTTTTCATTGTCCGAGCCTATGCTCTCGAGCTTATTGGAAGAGTTTGCCAGCGAAATTGCGGGTAAGCGCGCGAAGATGGACAGCGATCCGCACTTTTGGATGCCTTTGACGATGCAGCGCGACTCGTATGTCGGGGTCATGGTCACCAAGGGCGAGTCCGCGGCGCAAGCGTCTGCGCACCACGAACGCATGCGAGCGTTTCGTGACAAACTCTTGAGCGCGCACTCGGACAAGGGCATGTTCGGCGCCATCAACGTCGGCACGGGGTCGTATTGGTGGGATTACGGTTTACTCACGCTTTACATGAAGAACAATTTGCTCGCGCTCGGGAGCGGAGAGGAGGCCAAGGCGTTGCGGTTGTACCTCGGAGTCCCGGAGGATTCGCGACGCGTCAGAGCCGACTTGGGTGCCGCCGTCGCGGACGCCTCCTCCGTGGCTTTGGAGTCCAAGATCGCGCGCGGCGCTGTGAGTGCATCCGTGCTTTCGCACGTGCGCGCTGTGAACGTGGACATCTCAAATTCCCTTCTCATGAACGTCACGGCGAAGAACATTCGAGCGCACAACTGCGTCGTCTACAACGTCGTCGACGAATCGGATGAAGGTTTAATCCTCCCCGATGGTTCAGTTTTCACCAATGTCTTCATCCCCGCCGTGAACGGCAAAGGTTCCCATAAGCTCGTCATGTCCTCCTCCACGGCCACGTGTGGAGGGAAAGTCTTCAAGCAAAAGCTCACGCCAAATCCGTACTCCTTCGACGACGTCTATAAGCTCAACGCCGACGTCGACGTCGCCGCCGCGTACGCGATGTCATCCGCCGCCCACCGCGACGCCGCGGACCGACACTGACGTGTCTCTCATCGTCGCAGTATATATGGTTATACATATACCGTCTCATTCCATTCGTCGTCGCGCACCTTTTTCAATCTATCCTCGTCGACTCGCGACTCGCGACTCGCGTTTCGCGTTCGCGCGACCACACCGCACTTTCCCACCCTCTCCCTGTGCTCATGTCTCGCGACGCTCGCGATTTTGACGCCGTCGGTGATGCCCCGGAATCCACTTCGGCGACATCGAACGACGACGCGAGTTCATCACCGCTCTCTCGCGCGTTCGCGTCGCTCGCGCGTCGCGCGCGATCCTTCCAATGGACCCCATGGCACACCAACATCATCGCGATCGCGATCGCATCGACGTTGACACTCACCGCCATCGTCTTGGCCTTCGTCTTTGGCGGCGCATTCGCGGGCGTCGGCGTCGTCATGGCGGTGATCTTCGTCGTCGTCGTCGCCGACGTCGCTCGCGTGCTCGTCGCGACCAAAGGGGGGTTTACCGATCGATTTGTCGACCCGTTCGTCGCGAAACGCGCGCACGGAGACGGGGCGAAAACGTACGGCGCTCTGAATTCACGGGAGGAGTCGAATGACGCACCACCGAATGCACCGAATGCACCGTGATGGGCTCGCGAATCGCGAACGCGAACGCGAATCGCGAATCGCGAATCGCGGCTCCACTCCATCGCCTTCGTTCGCCTTCATTCGATGACGAATACCGTCGTGTACCACTTGTAACGCTTATATTTATATTCGAAATCGCGCGTCGACGATGTCGGTGGACGTTCTCGCTCGCTCGTCGCTCGCTCGCGACGCGATTCGAGCCGCACTTCGCGACTCGCGTCTCGAGCATCATGCTCCGCGAACTCGCCAAACGCGTCATTCCGCGCTCGCAATGGAGCGCGATGTCGGTGGATATGATGCCGACGACGAGGCACGTGAAGACGCTCGCCGGTTGGGGAGGCGTCGGGGTGTTCACCGTGTTTTGGCTCATCGGGGATGATTCATTCGCGTGGCTCAAGTCGCAAGTCGTCGGGGCGAGCGAAGAGGAGGCGTGAGGGGGGGGGGATGATATGTTTATGTTTATCCGTCGCTTTGGCCTCGCGTGAAGTCGCGGGCGATTGGGAGGGTGAGGGATGATGACGCGCGACGCGGAACGGCGAGCGGCGATCGCTCTCCGCGGTGGAGACGTTGATGATGTAATGGAAGTAAATTGACATTTATTTCGCGCGACGATGCATTATCGATGCATGTCGCGTTCGCTTGCGTTCTGGGCGACTTTGCGCCGGCGAACGCCGTCGGCGGCCACGTCGCCGCGGTCGACGGTATCGACTGGATGACCCGGGACGACGGCGACGCGCTCGGGAACCGCGTCTGGACGCTCGTTGAAACTCGCCGCGCCTTCCGCGGCGATCTTTTTTAGGATCCCGATCGCGATGGGGATAATTTTTGCGCTCAGGATGGTAAGTCCGGGGATGACGCCGAGCGCCATGGCGGAGGCTACGTCGAGCTGGTTGAAAATCGCTCGCGCGTATAAGAACGCGGCGACGATGCAAAACAGCGTCACGGGGTGCGTGAGCAACCACTTGATTTCGTTCATGCCGAGGATGATGAGGAGGGCGATCATCCATATCGGGGCGCCGCCGGTGAGGGCGCGACGCGCCGCTTCTTTCGCTGCCATGGCTTGAGACACGGCGTACAACGTGTCCGACTCGAATTGGAGCCAAAGCGCGCGGCAGTCCGCCGGAGACAGCACGACGTCGTCGTCAGACGCGACATTCCACTGCGTCGGAAACGCCATCGCGGCATCATCGTCTCGCGTGCTCATCGTCGCGTCCACCTCGCTCGATTGCTCTGGTGCATCCTTGGGAATCAACCCGTAAAGCGCCGCTTCGACCTCTTTGATCGCCGCTTCATCGCTCGCCTTGGAAGCGTCGTCGCCGAGTCTCGACACGGCGAGAAGCGCCAAAACACGCAAGGCTTCGCGCTGCGCTTTTCTATTGATCGCCGCGACGTCGTCTAACGGTCGCCAAATTCTAGGCAAACCCTTGGAATCTTTAGAGAACACGCGGGCGAACGCGTGCTTCATGTGCGCCATCGCGCCGCTCGCCGCGTCGCGCGCCTTGGCGTCGACAACCTCTGTGATGCGATCGCGCATGGCGTCGTGCAAGCGCTTCGTCTCGTCCGCGTCTGGATCGAACTCGCTCACAGCCTGCAGTACTTCCTTGTCCCATTTTCCCACCGCGCTCGAGCGCAACGACCGAAGGTTGGCCCACATGTCGCGCTGCGCTTCTTCCAAAATCCCAATCGCTTGCGCGCTCACGCCGCGTTCCATCGCTCGTTCGACGGCGTGAATCGTTAGATTCATGCGTTCTTTACGCAATGAATCGATGACTAAATCGACAGACTTGCGGAATTCCCTCGTCTCCTCGACGACGAAATCGGCCCACGCGAGGTCGTCCACGGGGAGCGATTCTTCGAGCTTTTCCTCCCACTGCGCGTCAAGCTTTTCGTACGACGACTTGATCAACGCTGCAAACAGTACGCGATCGCTGGGTTTCTTCTTCAAAGCGTACACCGCGGCGGCGTCGCCGAGCGTCGAGTTCACATCGTGCGCGAACGCTTCGACGACTTCCCGGCGCACGTGCTCCAAATGCGCGGCGGCGACTTCCGAAAGCGCCTTGGCGACGCGCACCTTCAAATCCACTCGTTTCGCCTCCCGCACCTCCTTGTCGAAGTACTTGGCCTCGTCATCGTATGGATTCATCGCCATCTCCGTCAGGGCGACCATTTTCTTTCCGAGCTGCGGTATTTTACCCACCGTCGCTTCCGCGTGCGCCGCCGCCAACTCTGGGGCGCTTGCGATGCGCGCGAGCGCCGCGTCGGCGATTTCCTCACATCGCACCGTAGCGACCATGATCTTGTGCGCCGGCAAGTCCAGATCCTTGTTCGCCTTCACCGCGCTCCAAACCTCGCGCAAAGACACGTCTAGACCCGAAATCGGCACCGCGGTCGCCGACGACTGTAAGCTCTCCACGTCGCTCGTCGGAGCGTCAAACCGCTCTCTCAACGCCTTGACCTCCTCTTCAAACTTCTCTCGCTCGTGCTCGTAATGCGGAAGCGAGGTGAACTTCAAATCAAATAAATCCGCAATCTCCATCTCTTTATACTTTTCTGGCTTACTAATCCCTCTCCAAATCGCATCCACATCCGCGCGCAGAGCCTCGCGCAACTTCTCAAACGGCGTCTTTGACCGATCTCGAATCACAAACAAAATCGTTCGCTTCTTCTCCGGGGAAAACACGCGTAAATTCACTTCAAATATCGTCCTCAACAATGGTTTCCCACTCGCGTGTTCGCGTCCGATATCATGACACCACACGTTCACCAGCAACGCGTCCGCCGTCGCCAACGCGAACAACGCGCTCTGTTTCTCAAACGCGCTGTCTTCCTCTCCTCGTTCGCGTCCATCGCTCCCTTCCAGATCCATCGCGATCGTTTTCCTTTTCATTTTAGGCGAATTCGCGATCCATATCCCTTTCGTCGTCTGCGATCGACCGTCGCTCGCTCGCATCTCTTGAAACGTCGTCCCGAACAGCGCGTTCATCAGCGTGCTCTTCCCGCTCGATTGTGCGCCCATGATGGCGACGATCGCGTACGCGTCCTCATTCGCGATCGTCGTCGCGCACGCGCGCAGAGCTTCGGCGACGTACGACCCGTCGCCGGTGATGATTTGTTTCGCCACGTTCGTCGTCATCTTTAGGCGAAGCGAGGAGTGCCGTCTGAGCAATTTCTGAGCAATTTCTGAGCAATTTCTGAGCTCGCGTTTGACGACGCGCTCGCGATGCGTCACAGATCGAACACAATCTCTGTGCGTCAGCGCGCGCGCGTGACACAACGCGAACGCGCGATGACGACGACGGGGATGAAACTGTCGTCGCTTTGGCGTCTAAGCGCGCGAGCGATGGGGGGAAACGCGCGCGCGCGCGCTCGCCCGGGACGCGCGCTCGCTCGCGCGCGCGCGAATGACGACTCACGAGCGAGCACGCGCGAAGACGCGCGCGATGACGCGGTGAGAATAGCGCTCGGAACGTCCTGGGTTAGTTTAGGGGCGATCGCGATGACGATCGCACCGCAAGGGACGAGCGCGAGCGACGTCGAGCTCGTTCTCGAGCTCGTTCGCGCGCCGTTCTCGCCGGGCGAGTCTAATGCGATTTTTGAAGCCGTGTTCAACGCCCTCGGGGTGATTCCCGCGACGTATGCTTCGGTGTTAATGCCAGGGGCGCGAGGGCAGAGAGTGCCCGCGGCGCCGTTCATAGGGGCGTCGTTCGCGCTCGGGTTTTTCGCGTTGGGGCCGTATTTAATCGCCCGGGAGAGGCGAAATGAAACAACGAGAAAGAGCGATTGTGGGTTCGTGACGAGGAATATTTGGGAGAGTAAGGTGAATGCGTTCGCCCTCGTGGCGTTCGCGACGTGGTTGTTGTATTACGGCGCTTCGAACGCGTCGGCGGAGGTCGTGAGAGAGTTTGGGACGTTAGTTCGCGAACGCTCGATGTTAGCGTGCGTGTCGACGTGCGATTTCGTCGTGCTCTCGCTCGCGATGGCGGACGCAATCGGGGAGGACATGCGTCGTCGCGACGTCGACCCGGCGAACGCGTTGGCGTTCGCGTCGCTCCCAGTGCTCGGACCGGCGTTGTGGCTCCTCGCGCGCCCAGAGTTGGAAGACTAGACGCGCGAACGACTTTGAAGTTGGAAGATTTATGATTTATTCGTCATGCGATTGGAGTTCAATTAAAATCTCGGTCGAGTTTCGCTCTTTGTTACTTATGCGGTCGACGTCGGAGCGGAAGATAATGATGCCGGTCGTGACTGCTTTCAACCGTCGAACGGTCGCGCCGCTCGAGCTCGAGGGAGCGTCCGCCGTCATCGACGCCTCACACATGCGCTCGCTCGCTCAAACGCTCCCGCGCGTCGCGCGCGCGTTCGCCCATAAACGATTTTCTCGTTCGATATCCAGCGCTCGCGCGTCGATGCCCTCGGAAGTTCCCACGTTTTCGTTTGACGCCGAGCAAGCCGAGTACTACGAACGCGTCCTCGCGCGTTGCTTCCGTCCTTGGACCGAAGTTCTGTTCGATATTTCGCGCCCGGTGCGAGGAGAATCTATCATAGACATCGCATGTGGCACGGGCGTGGTCGCCATCGAGTGCGCGCGCGCGGTGAGTGCGAGCGGCAAGGTGCTGGCCGTGGATAACGCCCCCGGCATGCTCTCCATGGCGCGAGCGAAGCCGAGCGAACAGGATGCGGCGGTAATTTCCTGGCTAGAAGCCGACGCGCAGACGATGACGGTTCCGATTGCGAGCTTCGATCGGGCGTATTGTCAGCAAGGGTTGCAGTTCATGCCCGACAGCGCGAGCGCGTTGAAAAAGACGCTCAAGTCGTTGAAGCCGGGAGGGGCGTTGGCGTGCAGTATTTGGACGCCGGCTACGGAGAAGAGTAACGTGGTGATATATCATTTAGGACAGGCGCTGATGGAAATCGGTCGAGCGAGATGGTTCGACGTCGCGATGAAGCCCATGTCGTGGACGACGACGACGGAGGCCAAGGGAAGGCTGAAATTAGAGGACGCGCTCGCGTCGGCGGGATTTATCAACCCAGACGTGGCGATCGAAAACGGAACGTTCGAGTTTGATACCATCGATGAAGCGGTCAAAATCGCCAAAGTAGCGCCTTATGGTAAGGAACTCGCGAGTGATCCCGAGCTGTGGCGCGCGTTCGCCGAGAATTTCGCTCGGCGATTGGCGCCGTACGTTCGCGCCGACGGTCGCGTCGTCGCTCCCGCTCGTTCCTTCGTCGGTCACGGCGTCGCCCCGTGGAACTGATCTCCTTCGTACTTTATTCACCCCTGGAACTGATCTCCTAGTACTTTATTACTTATTCATTACATTCATCACATTCATCACAGCCGTGCGTACGGTACAATTGGACATTATTCATTATTTCTTCTCGTCGCGCGTTCGTCTCGCTCGTCGCCGACGTGTCCGTTCGTATTCCCCTAAACCCTACAGAAAAGCCGTTGGTCTCCAGTCCTGTTCGCACGTCCGCCACTTCTCGGCGACTTCACGCGCGCGCGCGCGCACGAGTTCGACGGAAACAAACTCGCGCGCATCTCTCGCGCGTTCTCACTTCGCGTCATTCCCATTCGCGCGCGATGTACGTCGAGGAAGTATGCATCGATGGCTTTAAATCATACGCCAAGCGCACCGTCATCAGCGGCTTTGACGAGCGCTTCAACGCCATCACCGGGTTGAACGGATCGGGGAAATCAAACGTTTTGGACAGCATATGTTTCGTTCTCGGGATTACGAATTTAAGTCAGGTGCGTAAAGAGATGTTATGGAAATCACAACGCGTCGATGGTGGGCGCCGCGAGGGGAACGAATGGCGGCGCGCGAGCGAGAGATCGAACTCTCGCGCGATGTCGCTCTGCGTTTCGAATGCCCTCGAACTCGCGTTCGTTTCATGTCTTTTAAACTGAATGTTTCGTCTCCGCGTCGTAGGTTCGCGCGGCGAGTTTACAAGAGTTGGTGTATAAACAAGGACAAGCGGGCGTCACCAAGGCGAGCGTGAGCGTGACGTTTAACAACGAGGACCGCGCGCGTTCGCCCGTGGGTTACGAGCACTGCGATCGAATCACGGTGACGAGACAGATCGTCATCGGTGGGAAGAATAAGTACATGATTAACGGCGCGACGGCGCAGCCGACGCGGGTGCAGAATCTGTTCCACTCGGTGCAGCTCAACGTGAACAATCCGCACTTTTTAATCATGCAAGGGCGCATCACCAAGGTGCTGAATATGAAGCCGCCAGAGATTTTGGGGATGCTCGAAGAAGCTGCGGGGACGAGAATGTACGAGAATAAAAAGGAAGGCGCGCTGAAGACGCTGGAGAAAAAGCAAGGCAAAGTGGAAGAGATTGATAAGTTGTTGGAGGAGGAAATTTTACCGACGATTGAAAAGTTGCGCAAGGAGCGCGGGGATTACATGAAGTGGGCGGCGGCAAATGATAACCTCGAACGATTGCGACGATTTTGCATCGCGTACGATTTCATGAAGGCGGAACAAGCGGTGAGTGACGCCAACCAAGGGTCGGCAAACCTCGAGACGCAGATCAAGGATTGCAAAAATGCGGTGAACGACGCCAATCGCGAGGCGACGGAGGTTGATTCGCACGCGCAGCGGTTGCACGCGGAGAAGGAGGAACGCATGGGAGCGGAGATGAAGGATTTAGTCGATCGAGTCGACGAGCTTTCAAAGAACTTGGTGAAGGAAACCACGGCGTGGACGAATAAGCAAAGCGAGGTGAAGAGCGAGGAGAAGGCCAAGGATAAGTTGCTTAAAGTCGCCGCCGACATGGAGAGCGCCGAGGCCAAGCGCGCGCAAAAAGTGTCGGCGCTCGAAGCGGACGCCGCGGCGGAAGAGGCTGCGTTGGCCGAAAAAGTCGCCGCGGCGGACATGGCCGAACGCACGTTGCAAGGCGTGCAGTCAGGCAAAGGCACGGGTGCGGACAAATCGTTGCAAACTCAGCTCGCTGACGCCGTCGGCGCGCAGTCGACGTGCGATGCCGAAATCAAATCCGCGGCGCTGAAGATTAAACACGTCGAGAAGGAGCTCGCGCAAGCGAAGAGTAGTTTGAGCGCTAAAGAAAAGGAAGGTGACAAACTCACAAAGGAACTTGAAGCCGCGGAGTCCAAAGTTCGAGTCGCGCGCGATTCTCTCGCCAGTTTTGGCGGCGCCACGTCAGACAAGGTGGCGAAGCTCGAGGCGGCATGCGCGAAAATCGGCGACGAAGTTCGTGAACGTCAACAGGAAGTGGACATTTTATCAGCCCAGCTCGCCGATATGAACTTCAAGTTCAAGGATCCGAAAGTCAAGTTCAGTAGCGATCAAGTCAAGGGCGTCGTCGCTTCGTTGATGAGCGTGAAGAATCCAGAGATGACGACGGCGCTCGACGTCGTCGCCGGCAACAAGCTGTACCAGGTCGTCGTTGACACCGACGTGACGGCTAAGATGTTCATCGACAATTCCGCCAAGCGCGTAACGATCATTCCGATGAACAAAATCGCGGGCGTAACCGCGACGGATCATCAAATCGAAGCCGCGCGTGTTGCTAGCAACGGCGAAACCTCTCTCGCGTTGTCCTTCGTGACGTACGAAAAAGACATGGACGCGGTGATGAAGTACATCTTCGGTAAGACATTCGTGTGCAAAGACATGACTACGGCTCGCGCTGTGGCGTTCGATCAAAAAGTTCGGCTCAAATGCGTCACCGTCGAAGGGGACGTCGTCGACCCGGGCGGAACAATGTCTGGCGGTTCAGCCTCCAACGCAAACGTGTTGCAAAAGCTCCACGCTTTGCACACCGCCGAAGACGCGCTCGCGGACTCACAAGCGCGCGCCAAGGCGGCAATCGAAGCGTCCAAGACCGCGGCCAAGGAAGCCAAGGAAGCACAAAAGTTGGAGGATGACTTGGATCGCCACGAACACGCCCTGGCGCTGTTAAAGGAAAAGATGAGCGGCTCCGAGGTGCACCAGCTCACCGAAAAGGTTCGCAAGTTTGAGCAAGATCTCGAAGATGCGCAAAATGCGACGACTGCGGCCAAGGCGAAGAAGATTGAAGCAGAAAACGAAGCTAAAGCGCTCGAGAAAGAGATCAAGGATTTCGAGAAAGAGCGCGATTCGCGTCTGAAGGATGCCGAGGTGGCGTTGAAGGAGGCGCGAAGCGCCGTTGCTAAAGCCCGAGCGCAAATCAAGGAGAAGGAGGAATTTGTCACAAACGCTCGGGTCGAGAAAGAAGCTGCGGTGGCTGAGCGCGCTGCGCTGGATGAGCAAATCGCCACGGTTGATGCCGCGATTGTCGAATTGCGAGCGGAAGCCGAAGCGATGGAGAAGGATGTTGCATCAAAGCGTAAATCGTACGACGTCGTCGCCGCCGAACTAGATGACCGCCGAGCGCGCGTAGCGGCGTGCGACAAGGAGATTTCTCAGCTCCTCAAGCGTAAGGCAAAGCTCGAAAGCGTCGCTATGGACCAAGGCGTGGAAATGAAGAAGCTCGAGCACAGAGTCGCACGATTGGTAAAGGATGCAGAAGATGCCGTCGCGCACCTCAAGTCACTGAAGAATGAACACCAGTGGGTCGTCGGCGAGTGCGCATTGTTTGGTAAATCAGGCGGCGACTACGATTTTAAAAAGCGTTCGCCCGCGGAGGCTCAAGCCGAGCTAGCGGCGTGCGAAGAAGAGCAAGCGTCGCTCGGCAAGCGCGTGAACAAAAAAGTCATCGCCATGTTCGACAAGGCAGAGGCGGAGTTCAAGGAATTACAAGAGAAGCGCCGCATCGTGTTGAACGACCGATCAAAAATCCAGAAGGTCATCACCGAGTTGGATGAGAAGAAACGCGAAGCGCTGCAATTGACGTGGGAAAAGGTGACTGGCGATTTTGGTTCCATCTTTTCCACCTTGCTCCCGGGAACGTCCGCCAAGCTTCAGCCTCCGGATGGCGGATCCGTCTTGGACGGTCTCGAAGTCAAGGTTGCGTTCGGTGGGGTGTGGAAAGAGTCGCTCACCGAGCTCTCCGGTGGCCAGCGTTCTCTGCTCGCCCTGTCGTTGATTCTAGCGCTGTTGCTGTTCAAGCCTGCGCCTATTTACATTTTGGATGAGGTTGACGCCGCGCTTGATGGCTCGCACACGCAAAACGTCGGGTTGATGATCAAGAAATACTTTCCTTTCTCACAATTCTTGGTTGTGTCGTTGAAAGACGGCATGTTCAACAATGCCAACGTCATTTTCCGCACCAAATTCGTCGATGGTAATTCGACCGTTACGCGCACTGTTCCGGGCTTGAAGGAAAAGGATGACAACACCAAGCCGGACGAGCACAACGCTTTGGCTGAAGCGTCGATGAAACGCTCGCGCGGCAAGCAAGCGAAGGAAAATGCTGCGCCTTAATCAATCGCCGATGACTGCTCCATCGTCCATGTAAGATATAATTTCTAACATCAGCATGCTTATGAACTCCACCGTCGTTTTTACTTTGAGATTTGTCGCCGTGTCCTCGTTCGGGCGTCGACAGCGTCGGTGCCAAAAATAAACCACACAACATGTCGCGCGACAACGCGCTCGAACGCATCCCCCCTCAATTTCTGCCGCTCTTTGCAAGTGATGACGAAAATTTGCGTGCGCACTCCGCCGAGGCCTCACCGTCGTCATCGCCCAGTACCTCGCGCGCGCTCCCTACGTTTGTGACCGAGCTGGAT
>Ga0222713_10004550_pt1 | contig 13867 bp, 13 predicted proteins | sample C33_649DmetaG_FD_165061 | JGI IMG/M metagenome (GOLD analysis project Ga0222713, IMG submission 165061) | Estuarine water microbial communities from San Francisco Bay, California, United States - C33_649D | ecosystem: Environmental > Aquatic > Marine > Unclassified | place: USA: California...
CTCTAACTTTTGATTGAATCTGATTTTTGAGCTCCTGCATTTGAAGTTCTTGTGTTAAATGACCTAAAACCATTTTTGCACGCTCATGCAGGTTGACAACCTCCAGCATTTGCTGTTTCGAGGCCACATCTGCATTCATGTTTGAAGAGATAAAGTTGATCAGGAACGATGAACTTTCAATGTTTTTTATTGCTATACCGGCCTCGCTCGGAATATTAGGAGAAAGTTGTATAATTTCCATAGCCATCTCCTTAATTGAAGCCATAAGTGCTTTAAACTCTTTGTCAGTTTTTGGGCGAACTTCTTCAAATTTATGGATGCTTGACTTGATGTATGGATCACTTTGGACCTCTTCATTGAGTCGGAAACGCTGTTTGCCCTGAATGATTACGGTTGTATTTCCATCAGGCATTTGTAACATTTTGATAATAAGCGCTACGGTTCCAATCTGATTTAATTGCTCAAAAGTTGGATCTTCAATACCCACATCACGCTGAGAAACAACCCCGATGATTCTGTCGCCACGATAGGCATCTTTTATTAATTTGATGGATTTATCTCTTCCAACTGTTATTGGAATAACAACACCAGGAAATAAAACGGTATTTCTTAAGGGCAGAATCGACAAAATGTCGGGTGTCTGTTCATTGTTCATTTCCTCCTCATCTTCTTGAGACATCAGTGGAAAGAACTCAGTATCTTCATTTATTAAGGGCAAAGCACGGTTAAAGTCAAAGTTGTCGTAGTTACTCATCTATATCTTTATAACGTCATAATGACAGTTGATTTTTTTTTCAGGCTTTAAAAATAGCCTGATTATTAAATTGCAAGGTATGTGCCAATTCTCATTCTTGATTGAAATAGTCAGTTTCAATTATTTTTACCGACAATTCTACCGTTAATTTTACTCTTGTAATTGACAGCAAACAATCAAAGGTTTCCTTTTTCTGTTAATAAATGACATGACGAAAACAGTGATCATACTGAAAAGCTAAGCCTTTACTTTATTTCAAATAACAATTTCTTTTTTCTTCTGTTTTATAAATTTGTACATTTAAAATAATATTTACGATATGTCGTTCTTAAATCAAAATAATTTTCCCCCAATTCAAATGAGATTATTCTTAGGTTTATTTTTACTGCTTTTAACTGCGAATATTGTATTCGCTCAAACATCCTATCATAAAATGGGGCAAAAAGCCCTGATTGATGGAAATTTTAAAGCAGCTGTTTCAAATCTTGAAAAGGCTCTTTCTACAGATTCTACAGATGTAAATACGCTGTATATGTTGGGATATTCATATTATCATTCTGCCAGTTATAAATTAGCAGTAAATACTTTCAATCGGGTTATTTCGCTAAAACCTAGTGAGAATAGTGCTTATTACTACAGAGGTAAAGCTAGAAATATCATGGCAAATGAAACAAAAGGTATTTCAAATACAGATCGTGAAAAATTGCTTCTTTCATCTATAAAAGATTTTTCTCGTGCCATTGAATTAAATACTGAAGATGTTAAACTTTATCAAAACAGAGCAGTTGCCTATAGAGATTACGGGGTACTAAAAGGTCAAAAAATTCCAAATTTTTACGATAAAAATAAAGCTATAAGCTCATTCAGGGCTTGTATTTCAGATTTTGAAAAAGTATTGTCAATTACTCCTGATCGAAGAGATATTATAACCCAATTAGCAGATGCAAAATCATATATGCAAAATTTGAAATAATTCTTCTGAAATTTTTCTTTGAAACCCGGCTTTGTCCGGGTTTTCTTTTTAAAGAATTTTTAAAGATATTAAACTATACAAATAACTCAATGATTAGCTCAATTAGAAAATTTGAAAATCTACACATCGCCTGCTGGCTTATTAAAGATACCTGCTGGGTGATGGATATTCGTGTTTTGGGAATTATAATGATATTTCCTACTCTTTTCTTGGCTTTTTACATTACCTACAAGTTTAGAAAGCTATTGGCTGAATTGTACCATAACTTGGCGGTTTGCTTTTGGATAATGGCCAATACCGTTTGGATGATCGGAGAATTTTACTTTGATGATGCTTTTAGGCCTTATTCAATTGTGTTTTTTATTGCCGGACTTCTGTTGATTATTTATTTCTATCTTTTTGTTTATAAAAAACTAAAAAGCGATCCAGAAATAGGATAATCTGATTTAAATAAAACTCTTTTTGCTTTATTTTTTTATTTCAGCTCTGATTAGATACTTGTTTTTACCTAGAAGTATTACTTTTTGGTATTTGTCAATGCTATAAGCTGAGTCAGGAATATAAATCAGTGTTTCTGTTGACTCATAAAGATAGTTTTTACTGCTGTTTTTGATCAGAATATGCTTTAGTTTACCATTTGAGTCCATTTTGATCCGGATCTCTCTGGTGCGTAAATTAGTATCAATAGCGAAATATGCTACAGAGCTACTATCTTTTATGATTTTGTAACTATCCTTCCAGGCGGCCTTATTGATATCAGATCCTGTAAAAAGGCTTAGCTCATTTTTCCAGTCAATTTGAACCCCTGCTTTTGTTTCTGAAAGCTCATTTTGAGTGATGGTTTTATCTACAACAAACTGATTCTTATTTAAGCGTATTGCTTCAGACTCGAAAAAACCTTTAATATCCTCAAAAGGAGCTATAAAAGACTGCTCTGCTGCCGGTTTGCAGGAGGCCAGAATTAAAAACATCAAGAAAATTGAACGGTTTCTCATTAGGATACCAGTATGTCACCAGTCATGATTTCAGGAGCTGAAATATTCATGAGTTTAAGTATTGTTGGAGCAACATCGCCCAGTTTTCCGTCATGAATATGCTTGTGCTCCTTATCTATGAGTATACAAGGCACTAAGTTTGTTGTATGTGCGGTATTTGGAGAGCCATCTGAATTAATCATGTAATCTGCATTGCCATGATCAGCCAGAATGATGAACGAATATCCATTTTTCACTCCGCATTCAACCACTTTCTGCAGACATTGGTCTACCGTTTCAACAGCTTTGACTACTGCATTAAAAACTCCCGTATGTCCAACCATATCAGGATTTGCGAAGTTCAAACAAACAAAATCAGGCCATCCATTCTCAAGTTCTGTACATATTGCATCAGCGATTTGTTTGGCACTCATTTCAGGTTGAAGATCATAAGTGGCAACTTTTGGAGAAGGAATAAGTATCCTTTTTTCATTGTTAAACTCTTTTTCTCTTCCTCCAGAAAAGAAAAAAGTAACATGAGGGTACTTTTCAGTCTCTGCAATACGAATCTGATTTTTATTATTTTTTTCAAGTACAGCGCCTAAAGTATCATTCAGGTCATCTTTAGTAAATATGATATGAACATTTTTAAAGGTTTCATCATAACTAGTCATGGTGACATAGTACAGATTCAAAGGTTTCATTTCAAACTCGGGAAATGCCTGCTGAGTTAAAACTGTGCTAATTTCCCTTCCTCTATCTGTGCGGAAATTGAAACAAATTACAACATCTCCTTCTTCAATTTTTCCGATAGGGAGACCATCATTATCAATTTTTACAATGGGTTGGATAAATTCATCACTTACGCCTTGCTCATATGAATTCTGTATACTGTCAGAAATATCATTGCTTGGATTTCCCACACCATGAACCATTAGGTCATAAGCTAATTTAACGCGTTCCCAGCGATTATCTCGGTCCATGGCAAAATATCGACCTATAGCAGATGCAATTGTACCTGATGAACCCTGCAAATGATCTTCTAGCTCCACGACGAATCGGAGACCTGAATTAGGGTCAGTATCACGACCATCCATAAAGGCATGAATGAATATATTTTTAACCTGATTAGATTTGGCGGCATCGCATAAACCTTTCAAATGATCGATATGAGCGTGCACTCCTCCATTTGACAATAGCCCAATAAAGTGTACATTTTTATTTTCGAGCTTCGCATAATCAAATGCTGATTTTAATTCCGGATGATTTTCGAGCTCATTATTTTTTACAGCTTTATTGATTCTTCCCAATTCCTGATAAACCACTCTGCCTGCACCCAAATTCATGTGTCCAACTTCGGAATTGCCCATTTGCCCATCAGGTAGGCCGACCGCTAGGCCAGAGGCCTCGAGTTTAGAATTTGGATAGTTTTTGATTAGTTGGTCGAAAAAAGGAGTATTTGCAGTATTTACTGCATCAGATTTATCATGTTTCCCGTAGCCCCATCCATCAAGAATAAGAAGAATTGCTTTTTTATTTTCCACAATGCAAATATACACTCACTGTTTAAAATAATTGCATTTTTGTGTTATAGAGTAATTGTTTCTGTGTCTATATTAAAGGAATTAGAGCTTTTCTTTATAAAGCTGATCAGGATCAAATACAACAATGAATAGATTTATTAATAAGTATTTCTATTTTTGAGTCAGCTGATTTAAATGAATTTAGATAGAGAAATATTAGAACCATTTATTCTTAATGCTATTGCTGAGGATATTGGTGATGGGGATCACACATCACTTTCAACTATTCCTGCCGGTCAGTTAGGGAAAGCTAAATTACTTATTAAAGATTCAGGTATACTTGCGGGTATCGCGGTAGCTTTAGAAATTTTCAAAACTATTGATTCAAAACTCAGTGTTGAAGTATTAATTAACGATGGGCAGACCGTAAATTATGGAGATATAGCCTTTTATGTTTCGGGAAGTGTACATTCTATTTTAAAAGCAGAACGCCTCGTTTTAAATACCATGCAAAGAATGAGTGGTATTGCCAGTAAAACTAACCGGATTGTAAAGATTCTTGAAGGGACAGGCACACAGGTTCTGGATACCCGAAAAACAACTCCAGGCTTACGTTATTTTGAAAAAATGTCTGTAAAGATTGGGGGTGGAGTTAATCACAGATTTGGTTTGTATGATATGATTCTGATTAAGGATAATCATGTTGATTATGCCGGTGGAATTGCCAATGCCATCAAATCTGCACAAAATTACTTAACAATAAACCAAATTACTATTCCAGTTGAAATAGAAGTTAGAAGCCTTCTTGAGTTAAGCCAGGTGATTGAAATAGGTGGAGTAGACAGAATATTACTTGATAATTTTGATTTTTTGGCACTCAGAGAAGCTGTTGAACAGATCAATGGGGTTTATATTACCGAGGCATCGGGAGGAATAACGGAAGAAAATGTTCTGGATTATGCACATTGTGGCGTTGATTATGTATCCATGGGCGCTTTGACACATTCGGTAAGAAGTCTTGACATGAGTTTAAAGGCAGTAAATCCCTAAAAAAAATAAAAATTTAATCATTACACCTGATTGAATTAGTAATATTGCACCTGAATGATTTCAATTTACTCTATTTCGGCTTTAATTTTAGCATACCTTTTTGGCTCTATACCGACGGCAGTGTGGATAGGACAGGCATTCTATGGGATTGATGTCAGGGAATATGGTAGCGGAAATGCAGGTGCCACCAATACCTTCAGGGTTTTAGGAAAAAAGGCAGGTATTGCAGTAATGGTTCTAGACATATTAAAAGGCTATACCGCAACCAATCTGGCGTATTTGATTGGATTATCGGTAACGGGCCCTCAAGATTCAGTTCAGTTCGTTAATTACCAGCTTGCACTTGGTGTTACCGCAGTGATGGGCCATTTATTTCCTGTTTTTGCAGGATTTCGCGGTGGAAAAGGAATAGCAACTTTATTTGGAATGATATTAGCAGTACACACTGGGGCAGCTTTGATTTGTGTCCTTACCTTTGTTGTAGTATTATTGATTTCAAAATATGTTTCATTGAGTTCAATACTTTCAGGATTTTCCTTCCCTTTAAGTGTTATTTTCATATTTCAATCTCCTATACGTTCAGTTGTACTCTATGGAATGTGTATCTGTGTATTAATCTTAATAACCCATCAAAAAAATATTGAACGTCTATTAAAAGGGAAAGAATCTAAAGTAGATCTGTTGAAAAGAAAGGAATAACATCTCCTTTTATTTTTTAACAGAACCTTAGTAAGATTATTATAGATCAGCGCGGCTGTTAGGTTTGTTCTGTTTTTTCCTGCTCTCTTTACCAATAAAGGATGTAATTAAGGTGTATTCAGGGATAAGACTTCAAGGATAGCCATTCCTTTTAATAAACATTCATCGTATTCTTTTTCTGGTTCTGAATCCAATGTGATTGCACTTCCGGCATGAAAAGAAAGGTAGTTTGAATCGGCATTGTAAAGAATAGTACGGATAACTACATTGAAGTCGAAATCGCCGTTGGGAGCAAAATATCCAAGGGCTCCAGAATATACCCCGCGTTTGCTGCGTTCGTATTTTTCTGCAAGTTGCATCGCACTAATCTTGGGAGCACCGGTCATTGATCCCATTGGAAAAGTGTTCGAAATTATTGTGGTATTTTGAAGGTCTTCTTTTACTTGGCAAACTACTGTGGATATCATTTGATGAACTTGTTTGAAGCTATATAAGCCAAAAAGTTCTTCTACTTTTACAGTCCCAGGCTTTGCGCTTTTAGTCAGATCGTTTCGCACCAAATCCACAATCATTACATTTTCAGACCTTTCTTTTTCATTCTTAAGGAGCAAATTCTTTTGCTCTTCATCCTGAATTATATTTGATTTTCTTGAAGAAGTGCCTTTTATTGGCTGACTAATCAATTTATTTCCTCTACGACTAAGGAATCGCTCCGGAGTTGCTGAAATAATGAAGTGATTATTTATTTTGAAATAGTTTGCGAATGGGGTAGGTGATATATCGTTTAGTTGAATGAAGACTTCAAGAGGGTTAATGCAATAGTTTTCAGCATAAAATTCCTGGCAAAAGTTAAGTTCATAAATATCCCCCCTTTGAATATGTTTCTGAATTTCCTTGACTGAACTAATGTATTCTTCCCTGCTAAAGCGGCTTTGAATTTTGGGTTTTGAAGTAGCATTTCCTGATTTGGGTATCTCATACTCATTCAGAACTTTCCAAAGGTCATCAGGTACATCAGTAGTGATCTGAACCTTATTTCCCTTTATTTGAATGGAATGTTGAGGCAGGAAAAAGAAAATATCCTGAAAGCCGAGATGATCTGGATTAAGGGAATATAAATCTTCTGCCTGATTTTTAAGGTCATAGGCAAAATAACCTGGAATAAAGTCATGGTTTTCAGTTAAAAAGTCATTTAATTGATCAAATGATCCTTTATCTGAATGATTCAGTTCTTTTTTTACTCCCGCTGCTATAAAAACATCAAATGCTGAATAGGGATCAGAATAATGATTGGAATCAAAATAACATGCTGTTGAAAATGAATTTGCCCAATGTAAGCCCTTTAGTTTAAACGTTTCTGGATTATCAGTATTAAAAACTTTTAACATAGATACATTAATTCATAATGGCTGCCATATAAAATTTTGAGCAGTCTTTATTAGCAGAGTGTTAGCGTTTGTACGCGATCAGGACCTACAGAAAGATATTTTACCGGCACACCCAGATGTTTTTCAAGATAGTCGATGTAATTTTTTAATTTTTCTGGAATGGCATCGATTTCGCGAATTCCTGTGATATCTTCTGCCCATCCTGGTATAGCCTCAAATATAGGTTCTGCTTTTACAGCATTGATATCAAAGGGCATGTAGTCAATTAATTCACCATCGTATTTATAATGTGTACAGGCGTAAATTGTTTCAAATCCGCTCAATACATCAGCTTTGGTCATGACCATTTCCGTAACTCCATTAAGCATGATGGCGTATTTTAATGCAGGAAGGTCAATCCAGCCACATCGGCGTGGTCTGCCTGTAGTTGCTCCAAATTCATGGCCAATTCTTCTGAGTTCTTCGCCTATCTCATTTTCAAGCTCCGTTGGGAATGGACCGCTACCCACTCTTGTACAGTATGCTTTAAATATTCCAATCACACTTCCAATGTTTTTTGGGGCAACACCTAGGCCTGTACAAGCTCCTGCAGAAGTGGTGTTAGATGAGGTTACAAAGGGGTATGATCCAAAGTCGATATCTAGCATAGTACCTTGAGCTCCTTCGGCAAGTACTTTTTTTCCTTCTTTTAAATATTGATTTACAAAATGCTCGCTATCCACCTGAGGTATTGATTTCAATAATTCTACTGCCTCAAAGAATGCGGCTTCTTTTTCAGTATAATCAGGTATTTCACCATAATGTGATAATATGGATCGGTGCTTATTTACCAGTCTATCATATCGCTCACGGAAATCTTTTAGCATGGTATCGCCTACACGTAAGCCATTTCTGCCTGTCTTATCCATATAAGTTGGACCGATACCTTTTAAGGTTGAGCCAATCTTTGCCGCGCCCATATTACTTTCAGATGCTGCATCTAGTAATTGATGAGTAGGCAAAATAAGGTGTGCTTTTCGGGCAATTACCAACTTTTTTCTGGCAACCGGATCAAACCCGTTTTTTTTCAGATTGTCAAGTTCTCTTTTTAATGTGATCGGATCAATCACCACCCCATTTCCGATCAGGTTCATAGCTTTATCGTTGAATATTCCTGAAGGAATGGTGTTCAGAACATATTTTTGATTATCAAACTCCAATGTATGACCTGCATTGGGCCCACCCTGAAAACGGGCAATTAAGTCGTATTCCGGACTTAATACATCAACAATTTTTCCTTTTCCTTCATCGCCCCATTGGAGGCCTAACAATACGTCAACAGTCATGATATAAAATACGGGATATGGGTATATTAATATTAATTTTTAGTTTGAAATGAATCGCAATTGCCTTCCTTAAGTCTGGAACAGTTACCATATAAATTCAGAGAATGATGTTTTATTTCGAATTTTAGAATGTCACCCATCATACTTTGAATCTGTTGAATTCTAGGATCACAAAACTCTACTACTTTGCCGCAATCTAAACAGATAATATGATCATGCTGCTTATAGCCATAAGATTTTTCGAATTGTGCCATATTTTTACCAAACTGATGCTTGGTAACAAGATCGCATGAAACCAAAAGTTCAAGCGTATTGTAAACAGTAGCACGACTTACCCGATATTTCTTGTTTTTCATGTGGATATACAATGATTCCACATCAAAATGGTCGCTTCTGGAATAAATTTCTTCCAGGATTGCGTAGCGTTCCGGGGTTTTTCGCAAGCTTTTATTTTCAAGATAGGCCTCAAAAATTTTAATTACCAGTGCAATAGTGTCTTTTCCGGACATAGTATGTTTTATTGAATTCAAATTTATCCAAAAAATAAGAATATTCAGTATTTAATTAGGAAGCCTTTACCAAATCTTCTGCATTTGAATCGAAACGAGTTACTGAAGTAACCCCAACTACTTCCTTAAGCTTATTAATGAGATTGTCTAGATGTTTTGTATTGTTTACATAAACCATAATCGAACCTTCAAAAATGCCATCATCAGTATCAACAGTGATTGATCGCATATTAACTTTGAAATCACTAGAAATTACTGTTGTGATTTTATTGATCAATCCAACATCATCAAAACCTGTGATATGTAATCCAGTTAAAAATGCTAACTCTTTTTGTGAATTCCATTTCGCTTTTACAATCCTGTACCCGTAATTTGACATGAGTTTGGCAGCATTTGGGCAATTAGTCCGGTGTATTTTAATGCCATCGCCAACGGTTACAAACCCAAATACATCATCTCCTGGAATTGGGTTGCAGCAGCTTGAAAGTTTATAATCTAGTTTTTGAAGATCTTCACCAATTAATAAGGTGTCATTATCGTCTCCTTTAACTTTCTTGAGTAGCTCTTCATTATAACCATTGTCAACCTTTTCTGGCTTATTCTCAATAACTTTTTCAGAAGCTACAAACTCTTTTAGGTGTCTGATATCAATTTTTCCCTGTGCAACTGTGTAAAAAAGATCTAGAGTAGATGGAAGCTTGAAATAATAAGAAAGTTTATACAGATTATCGGTATTGTAAGTTACTTTTAATGATTTTAGTTTGCGTTCCAATATTTCTTTACCCTGCTCAGCAATCTTCCTTTTTTCCTCTTTTAATGAAGATTTGATCTTAGATTTTGCCTTGGCAGTAACCACAAAACTCAGCCAGTCTTCTTTTGGACTTTGCTTTCCAGAAGTAATGATCTCTACCTGATCGCCATTTTGAAGTTTATAAGATAATGGTACTAGTTTATGATTAACCTTGGCTCCGATACAACTTGCCCCAATATCGGTATGGATTTCGAATGCAAAGTCGAGCGCGGTAGCTTCAACAGGAAGCTGAATCAATGCACCCTTTGGTGTAAAAATAAAGATCTCATCCGAAAACAAATTCATCTTAAAGTCATCCAAAAAATCAAGAGCATTCGCTTCTGGGTTGCTTAAAAGCTCCCTTACTTTTTGAATCCATTGATCAAGTCCACTGTCTGTATTGGGCTCTTCTTTATATTTCCAATGCGCAGCAAATCCTTTTTCAGCAATTTCATTCATTCGATTGGTGCGGATCTGCACTTCTACCCACTGACCTCTTGGGCCCATTACTGTAGTATGCAATGATTCATATCCGTTTGCCCTAGGCGAAGATATCCAGTCGCGAAGGCGATCCGGATTGGGATGGTATAGATCTGTAACTATAGAGTATGCTTTCCAGCAATCTGATTTTTCACTTTCAGGTTTGCTGTTTAAGATGATTCGGATCGCAAAAAGGTCATAAACTTCATCGAAAGGTATATCTTTCTTCCGCATTTTTGTCCAGATGGAATGAATGGACTTGGGTCTTCCGTAAAGGTCTGCATCAAGACCTTGCTCATTTAAAATTTCATTGATTGGAGTGATAAAACCTCTAATAAAATTTTCTCTCTCCGCTTTTTTCTCATTTAGCTGCTGAGCAATGAACTTATAAGTTACCGGTTCCATGTATTTCATGGCAAGATCTTCAAGTTCCGATTTTAAGGCATAAAGCCCCAGACGGTGTGCTAAGGGAGCATAGAGATAAACGGTTTCTGATGAAATTTTTAGTTGCTTATCTCTGGGCATAAAGTCCATCGTACGCATATTATGCAAACGATCGGCCAGTTTGATTAAAATCACTCGTACATCGTCTGCAAGAGTGAGAAGCATTTTTCTAAAATTTTCGGCTTGTAAAGAACTGTTATAATCGAATACCCCAGATATTTTGGTTAATCCGTCAATAATCTTTGCAACTTTTTTACCAAACTCACGCTCAATATCATCAAGTGCTATATCAGTATCTTCAACAACATCATGTAATAGCGCACAAACGATGGATGTAGTGCCCAAACCAATTTCCTGTGCAGCTATTTGTGCTACAGCAATTGGGTGGTAGATATAAGGCTCACCAGATTTTCTTCGCATATTCTGATGGCTTTGTAATGCCATATCGAATGCAATTCGAATCATTCGCTTGTCGCCTTTTTGCATAGTAGGCTTACAAGCTCTTAATAAGGCACGATATCTCTTGAGTATCTCTTTCTTTTCAGCTTCAATATCAATCACAAGTTCTTTCATCCTTTAACACAATAGCTATTTCTAAAAAACGTTAACATTTTTAATAGGTTACAATTTCTAAATCTGGGTATTAATAATTATAAATATTAGCTGTATTTTTGTATTGTATAAATTTATGAAATTTTTGAAGCTATCTATAATACTTTTAATGGTTTTGATGTCAAAATTGGCATTAGCTCAGTATAAGAATGATCCAACCGTTAAAGGCATGGCTGATACTATACGGGTTTCCACTACTAACATAGATAATGAATTAATACCTTGGATTGTTATTCCTGAAATTACCATTACTGATACCCGCTTATTTAAGTCGCCTGAAGAAAAAGTTAAATTCAATCGCTTAAGATATAACGTTCTAAAAGTTTTGCCTTATGCTATGTATGCCAGGAGGAAATATTCAGAACTGCAAGTTCAATTGAATTATGCGAAAAGCAGAAAAGACAAAAGAGTATTAATAAAGGCCTTTGAAGGTGAAATAAAAGATATGTTTAACAAGGAGATTAAGAATCTGACGATTACACAAGGCGGGATTTTGATTAAATTGATCGATAGAGAAACAGGAACAAGTAGTTATGATCTACTGAAAGATATGAAAGGTGGAATAACTGCGTTCTTTTACCAGTCTATTGCAAGATTTTTCGGTAATAACCTCAAAAACACTTACGATCCTCAAGAAGACCGGGATATTGAAGCTATCATACAAGCCGCTGGCTATTATTCTTACAGCTATCTATGAATAAAAAATCAGTTTACCAATTCACTGTCCAAAGATTGAACGGTACAGAAACGAATTTGCTGGATTATAAGGGTAAAGTATTGTTAATTGTAAATACTGCTTCAGAATGCGGGTTTACTCCTCAACTAAAAGATCTTGAAAAACTTTATAAGGATCATGAAGGTGATGATTTTGAGATCCTTGCTTTCCCTTCAAATGATTTTGGTGGACAGGAACCATTAGAAGGAGCCGCTATCAGTACTTTTTGCGAAATTAATTTTGGAGTAAGCTTTCCTGTTTTCGATAAGATTCGGGTCAGAGGTGAATATGCTCATCCATTGTATAAATTTCTTTCTGATAAAAAACTTAATGGAAGTGTTGGTGCCAGTCCAAGATGGAATTTTCATAAATATTTAATCAATAAGGAAGGCGAGATTGTGGATTTCTTTTACCCATTTACTAAGCCCAGTTCCTCTAGAATTAAAAAGAAGATTAATAAATTACTGAATTCAACCTCATTATGAAGTTAGACATACTCGTATTTGCGGTGCATCCAGATGATGCAGAATTAGGATGTTCCGGAACAATTTTAAAACATATTGCTGGAGGTAGAAAGGTTGGTATAATCGATCTTACCAGAGGTGAATTAGGTACCCGTGGGACAGCTGAAACGCGTGATCAGGAAACAGCTGAGTCAACTAAAATATTAGGTTTGCATGTGCGCCAAAATCTTGAAATGAGGGATGGTTTTTTTCGTAATGATGAGGAACATCAACTTAAGATTATTCAGATGATTCGTAAATATACTCCTGAAATTGTTTTATGTAATGCTTTACATGACCGTCATCCTGACCATCGCAGAGCGAGTGATCTAATAAATGATGCAGTTTTTCTTTCAGGACTTCCTAAAATTAAGACAGAGCTGCATCGGGAATCCCAAATGGCTTACAGACCCCGTTTGCTGCTTCAGTACATTCAGGACAGATATATTGAACCTGATATTATAGTAGATGTAAGCAATTTTTGGGATAAAAAAATGGAATGTATTCATGCTTTCAAAACCCAGTTTTTTAACTCATTAAGTGAAGATCAAGAAACCTATATTTCTACGCCTCACTTTTTAAAATCAATAGAGGCACGTTCTCGCGAATTAGGAAAGTCAATAAATGCTATTCATGCCGAGGGTTTTACCTGTAGAAAATTACTTGGCATTGATGATTTAATGGATTTGAAGTAAGTTTTGTAAAACCAGCCCCGTATTGAACTAGTCAATTTCTGCCTGAAATAGCTTCTTTAGAAATTAAATCTGTTGATCATTCCAGAAATTCCGGATAAGCCACCGGTATGGATTGCTAGAATTTTACTACCCCGATTAAAATGATTTTTTGAGATCAGATCAAATAGTGAAAAAAACATTTTTCCGGTATAAACGGGGTCAATTAATATACCACTTGTACTACAGAAATTTTTGATAAAAGTCAAAATCTCTTCATCAGTTTTAGCATAGCCCCCAAAGTGATATTCAGCATGAAACTCAAATGAATTAATGCCAGTATTTTCTTCTATTTCAGTTTTAAGGAATTCTGCGCCCTTTAATACCGGAATTACGTGAGTTAATGTCTGGATGGAACATTCTTTAATCCCTTTTATAATCCCTGATGCGGTAGTTC
>Ga0222713_10004551_pt1 | contig 13866 bp, 14 predicted proteins | sample C33_649DmetaG_FD_165061 | JGI IMG/M metagenome (GOLD analysis project Ga0222713, IMG submission 165061) | Estuarine water microbial communities from San Francisco Bay, California, United States - C33_649D | ecosystem: Environmental > Aquatic > Marine > Unclassified | place: USA: California...
TGATGCGTCCGCAAAAAGGGGATTTGTAATTATTATTTTACTTTTTATATTTCAACTCCGACTCTTATTTATAATCTTTCAGCACCTTCATCATCATGATTGATTGGATAGTCATTTTCGGTATTGGCTGCATTGTTATCATTTTTTGAAAAACTGGCTCTTGCCTTTTTAGCAATCGTTATTCTTTCGATAATTAAATCTGCAATCAAATGTGCCGCATCCTCATTGGGATTTTCATATAATACTTTTTTTAATTTAGCTTCAGATACATCAATTCGGTAAAGTAACTGCACCACTTTAGAAAAGTCATGATTGATAAACTCATTAAGGTAGGCTATTAATTTTTCCTTAGAATAGGTTTCTAAAGTGAGTAGGGATAATTCCATTAGTTAAATTTTTCAATAACGCCTAAGCTAAATAAAGCGAAGTCGTATTTTACAGGATCCTTAGGCGCTAAAGTTCGTAAATATTCTGTTAACTCCATGGCGGCAATCCAATCGGTTTGTTTTCGTTGCAGAATGCCAAGGGAGCGAGATACCCTTGCTACGTGCACATCTATTGGGCAGATCAATTGTGCCGGCTGGATGGATTTCCAAATGCCAAAATCAACGCCCTGTTGGTCGTGTCGAACCATCCATCTTAAATACATATTAAGGCGTTTGCAGGTGGATCCAGATAGGGGGCTGGCTATATGTTTTTTTGTTCGATGTGGCGCATCATCCAATGAAAAAAAGTATTGCTGAAAATGTGTTAGCCCATCTTCCACATTATTTATTGGCTTGCCTGTTATTTGATGGGTGAAAAATGCAGTTTCTAAACTAGGCTGCTTGGAGAAGTGCTGTTTGAAAAATTCAATACTGTATAATAAGTCCGTATCGTTAAACGTGCGGTGTACAAAACCGATTAACTTTTTTAAATCTTTGGCTTGGTGGTGAATACAAAATTCATAGGGCGCATTATCCATGCGTTGCAATAACTCATTACTCTTATTGATAATGGTGGTTCTATTACCCCAAGCAAAAATGGCGGCAAAAAATCCAGCAATCTCAATATCTTGTTGCTTTTTAAACTGATGTGGAATACAAATAGGATCTTTTGCTATAAAATCAAGCTTATTGTATTGCTTTACTTTTTGATCTAATATTTTTTTAATCTCTTGCTGGGTATTCACTTGCTCAATTGTCCTTTTCTAAATGGATGCTATATTGAAATTGATCTTATATTTATATAGCACCTATAATTATTTTATCCAATTGCTTGTGCTAAATCAGCAATAATATCTTCGGCATCTTCAATACCTACACTCAATCGAATTAACCCATCGGCTAGTCCATTGGCAATTCTTTGCTCACGTGGAATGGAGGCGTGCGTCATGCTTGCTGGATGATTGATCAGTGATTCAACACCACCCAAACTTTCTGCCAATGAAAATATCTTTGTGCTGGATAATACTTTTGTTGCAGCAGCGATGCTATCATCCTTTAAGGTAAAGCTCATCATACCCCCAAAACCACGCATTTGTCGTTTTGCAATGTCGTGATTGGGATGGTCTGTAAAACCACACCAGTATACCTTTGCAACTTTTGGATGTTGGCGTAAATAGGCTGCTACTTTTTCTCCATTCTCACAATGTCTTTGCATACGCACATGCAAGGTTTTGATTCCTCTTAAAACTAAAAAACAATCCTGCGGTCCCGGAACGGCTCCAGTACTTTTTTGAATAAAGTACAATTGATCGCGCAAGGCTTCCTCATTCATTACCAAACATCCTTGTATAACATCACTATGGCCGCCTAAATACTTTGTAGCCGAATGCATGACAATGGTGGCACCATCATCCAATGGATTTTGTAAATAGGGAGAGGCGAAAGTGTTGTCCACGCAAACCAAACAATTGTGTTTTTTACCAATTGCGGCAACAGCTGCAATATCTGTAATGTTCATCAGTGGATTCGTAGGTGTTTCTACCCAAATTAGTTTGGTAGCCGGTGTGACGGCATTCGCAACATTATCTGCATTAGAAGTGTCCACATAGATAAATTTAATGCCCATTTTTTCATGCACTTTTGAAAACAAACGAAATGAACCACCATACATATCATGTGCAGCAATTACTTCATCACCCGGAACGAGTAAGCGCATCACCGCATCGGTTGCTGCAACACCACTTGCAAAAGCCAAACCAAATTTTCCATTTTCAATCACTGCAAATGCTTCTTCCAATGCAAAGCGCGTTGGATTTTGACTACGTGCATACTCATAACCCTTATGTACACCTGGCGCGGATTGGACATAAGTGGAGGTTTGGTAGATGGGTGTCATGATCGCGCCTGTGCTTGGATCAGGATGCGCACCTGCATGTATGAACTTGGTTCCTAAATTATTTTTATTGCTCATTTTATCAACTGTTTTATATTTTACTACTACAATGTCCCTTGGTTGGTTTCAATTTTCAATTAATTATTATACGATGGTATTCCCTCTTTTAAACATCCGGTAGGAAAATACTGTTGGTATCATTACCATAATAAATGTGATACTAAAAAATACAATAAATCCTGCCACATTGGGTAAAAATAAAGCGGCAACCGTTTGCGCAAATCCGCCATACATCCATATTTTACCTGCTAGCTTATGTGTTTCATTCCAGTTATCTTCATTTTCTAAAGTCCAAGGAAGTTTAAATCCAGCAAAATAGTTTTGATGAATTTTTGGCATATACCAACCAAATCCAGCAAAAAAAAGTCCTAATGCAGGAAGTAATAATTTTCCAATAGCAATGGAATGGTTACTTGCTGAAAAAATAATAATAAAACTGATCAGGCTTAAAAAAGCAACTGTAAATAATGCAAATTTTTTATACAAGCCATCATCTTCCGCTTTGTATCTTTTTGGGTCAAAACTTTTAAGATTGGATAACAGCACAAATACAAATAATCCTACGATTGCCATAATTCCAGGCCCTAAAAAAATACTGTCTTTTCCGCCATAGGCATCCGCTTCTCCTTTGATATTAAAGTGGGTCGGGATGGTATTAGGCAAGCTTGGGTATACATAGGCTGCATATGCAAAAGGGGCAGCTATCAACAATAATGCTAAAATTAGATTTTTGGCGCTCTCTTTCATAGTTAGGAATTGTACCACAAGGTACTATTTATGACTAAAAAAATTTACTTTTGCTTCAAATTCAAACAAATGAGCAAAGGACCTGTTTCTCAATTTATTGAGCATCATTATAGACACTTTAATGCTGCTGCTTTAGTGGATGCCGCTAAAGGATATGAAACCCATTTATTAGAAGGCGGAAAAATGTTGGTGAGTTTGGCTGGTGCGATGAGTACTGCTGAATTAGGCATTAGTTTGGCGGAAATGATTCGTCAGGATAAAATTGCTATCATAAGTTGTACTGGCGCTAATTTGGAGGAGGATGTTATGAACCTTGTAGCACATAGTCATTATAAGCGTGTTCCTAACTATCGTGATTTAACACCACAGGATGAGTGGGATTTATTAGAGAACCATTATAACCGTGTTACAGATACTTGCATTCCTGAAGAAGAGGCTTTCAGAAGATTACAAAAGCATATTGTGAAGTTTTGGAAACAAGCAGAAGCAAAAGGCGAGCGTTATTTCCCGCATGAATTTATGTATCAAGTTATTTTGAGCGGCGAATTAGAACAATATTATGAAATTGATCCAATGGACAGCTGGATAGTGGCTGCTGCTAAAAAGAATATTCCAATTGTGGTACCAGGTTGGGAAGATAGTACCACCGGAAATATTTTTGCGAGCTATGTAATTAAAAATGAATTAAAAGCAAGTACGGTTAAAAATGGTATTGAATATATGGTGGAACTTACTGAGTGGTACCGTGCGAATAGTGGTGGCAAGGGGGTAGGTTTTTTCCAAGTGGGTGGTGGTATCGCAGGCGATTTCCCGATTTGCGTAGTACCGATGATGTACCAGGATTTAGAATGGCATGATGTTCCGTTTTGGAGTTACTTCTGTCAAGTAAGTGATAGCACTACTTCCTATGGTTCTTATTCAGGTGCAGTTCCCAATGAAAAAATTACCTGGGGTAAATTAGATATTCATACCCCTAAGTTTATTGTGGAAAGTGATGCCACCATAGTGGTGCCATTGATATTTGCTTATATACTTGGGCAATAGTTTCCAAAAACTTTAACCATTGAACTTAGAAAAAATACGGAATTATTTTCCTCTCCGCTCACTTCGTTCAATGTTCGTCAAATAATTGTATTTCTTTCTAAGTCCAATTAAGTAAATCGGCGCCCTCGTTTATGGGGGGCGCCGAAACAATAATAAGAAAAGAATTAAAATGGGCCTTAAATTTCAGTAAGGCCCATTTTAATTATCGACCCGGCATATTCAATTTCAAATCTCGTTTCAACATATCTTCCCTTTGTATCATTTCACATGCAGTGTGATAAATCATCAACACTCTTTTTTGCATTAAATCAAAATTGATTTTCTCAATGGTGTCCGTTGGTTTGTGGTAATCCGCTTGCAACATACCATCATAAAAGAATAGGATAGGAACGCCTTTACGTGCAAAGTTGTAATGATCGCTGCGATAGTAAATTCTATTTTTATCATTGGGATCATCAAACTTATAATCCAAAATAATATTACTAGATGCTTTATTTGCTGCTTCATTGATTATTGGCAAATCAGTACTTAATTTATCATGACCAATTACATAGACGTAGTTTAATGAATCAGCAGTTAAACGCTCTGTATCAACACGGCCTACCATATCAATATTTAAATCAACAGTTGTTTTTTCCAATGGGAAAATAGGATGCTCAGAATAGTATTCCGAGCCCCATAAGCCTTTCTCCTCGCCACTTACAGTCATAAATACGATTGTGCGTCTTGGTTGCTTTCCTTTTTTAGCAGCCGCTGCAAATGCTTCAGCGATTTGCATTACGCCAACTGTACCTGACCCATCATCATCAGCACCATAATAGATAACATTGCCTCTTTTACCTAAGTGATCATAATGACCAGTAATCATTACATACTCGTCTTTTTTATCAGTTCCAGGGATGATGCCAATGACATTACTGCTTTCAACATTTTCAGTTACTTTTTTAGCAGTGATATTAATTGCAACAGGGTAGTTTCCTTTTTTAATATCCTTAAAATCAGCAACAGTTAATTTACCTGTACTAACTATAGGTGTAATATTTGCAGCTACTTCTGGTGAAATTGTTGCCGATAAAAAAACAGTCGTCGTCGTATTTGCTTTAAAATACACGCCCCCTTTGGTTTCAGTGGGCGATTTTTTAGGAAAGTCAGGAGTAATAATCAATATACCTGCAGCACCTTTTGTGGAGGCAGTTCTTGTTTTAGCATAGGAAGACGTAGGATTATTAAACATGCCTCTTCCGCCAGCAGCAGTTGGTGCAGATCCACCGCCATCCAATACCACGACTAATTTCCCTTTCACTTCTAAATTTTCATAGTCGTTTATATTTTTGCTTGGGTCAACGATGCCATATCCTGCAAATATCACTTCAGTATAATTCCAATTGCCACTGGAAATACTTTGTAATGAAAAGTTAAAATCTTTATCCCATTCAAAAGTTTTACCGCCAACTATCAATTTTTTTTCTACCAATACATCTTGATATACTGGATATATTTGTTGGTAGCTTTGACCATTACCTGGTTGCAAGCCCATTCTTTTAAATTCTGATTCGATATAAGCAGCCGCTCTTTTTTGACCTGGCGTTCCTGTTTCTCTTCCTTCCATTTCAGCACTTGCAATAACGGAAAGCTTTTGTTTTAGTCCTTCCGTAGTGATTACTTTTCCAAATTTTGTTAAAGTATTGGTTGTTTGAGCAAAAACAATATTGCTCATCAATAACAATAAAACCCAAATCATTTTTTTCATTGGTGTAATTTTAATAATAATTAAGCGCAGCTAATTTTAGTTACCCTATTCTGATGTCTGCCACCTTCAAATGCGGTGGTCATAAATATTTCAAGCATTTCTTTTGCTAATTCAATTGGCACATATCTTGCAGGAATGCAAATTACATTTGCGTCATTGTGAGAGCGTGTAAACTCAGTTACTTCGGCTCTCCAACATAAACCGGCTCTAATACCTTCATGTTTATTGGCTGTCATTGCTACGCCATTGGCAGTGCCACAGAACAAGATGCCAAATGCAGCTTCCCCAGTTTCAACACTTGTTGCAGTAGGATGTGCAAAGTCGGGATAATCAACGGAGTCGGTGGTATAGGTACCAAAGTCCTTTGTGGTGTATCCTTTTTCATGCAGCCAAGAAATAATTTCGTTTTTATATTGTACCCCTGCATGGTCAGCGCCTAATGCAATAGGTTTTGAAGCATCAAACATGTATGACATAAAAAATTGTTTTGTATGTAAGTTTAATTATTTGTTTATCTTAATCCCACGCTTCATCTTCTGAGTTTTTCACTGATTTATGTGCCCATCTTGAAATAAAAATACTAAACTCAAATAAGGTATATAATGGTATAAATACAATTAATTGACTATACCAATCTGGACTTGGTGTAATAAATGCGGAAACAATTAAAATAACAACTGCTGCGTATTTACGTGTTGTTGATAAAAATTTAGGGGTAATAATGCCAATCTTAGTTAACAAGAAAACAATAACAGGCAACTCAAATGCAATTCCGCATCCTAATATCAAGTTAGTTAAATTGTCGAGGTAGTCAGCAAAAGTTGGAATGGTAGTGATGACGCCCTTGGTTCCTAGCTGAAAGCTGGCTAAAAAATTAAAAGTAAATGGACCTAAAACGAAAAAACCAAATGCGGCACCCAAAAAGAAAAAGAAAGAAACCCAAAAAATCATGAACCTCGTATTCTTTAATTCCTTTTCTTTTAATGCTGGTTTGATAAAAGCCCAAATTTGATAAAATACGAATGGGAATGCAAGGATGATACCGCCAACAAAGGCCATACTAATACTACTTAAAAACTGACCACCAAATGTGGTGCTTTGCATGGAAACTTTTACCGGAGGCATACATAATGAATCGCCTAAATGCAAAAAATGACTCAATTGACAAAAAACACGATAGGTAATAAAATCGGGATTGATTGGACCAGTGATCACATTGTCCATAATCCAATCTCGGTAAATGAATAGCACTAATGAAGCAATCAATACGGCGGATAAAGAGCGAACAATAGTACCTCTTAAAACTTCCAAATGATCAATGAAAGTCATTTCTGAATTATCGCTGTTGCTAAAACGGTCAAATAGTGCCATAGTCAATTACAATGAGGGTTAAAGTTAAGGTTTAATAGGGAAAATAGAAGGCCAAAACTTAAAAATAATACTAGTGTATTTTAATTTTTACCTTTTCTATTCGGGTATCGCTTACCGCCAATATTTCGGCATCAAAATGGCTTAAATGTATGACCTGACGTAGTTTTGGAATGGCTTCGTTTTTGTGGATTAAATAACCACTCAGGGTTTCGGCACTGTCTGCTGAGAAATCTATACCATATTTTTCATATAGGTAGTCCAGTTCCAGTCGGCCGCTAAAAACATATTCGGTATCGGATAATTTTTTTTCTAAAAATTCTTGTTCATCATATTCGTCATCAATTTCACCAAAAATCTCCTCTAATACATCCTCCATCGTAACAATGCCTGCAGTGCCTCCAAATTCATCCACTACCCAAGCAATGCTTTTTCGCTTTTTGGAGAATAGATTGATTAAATCTGCAGCATTCATGCTTTCTGGAACTAAGGGTATAGTATGAAGTATGCTTGCTATTGAGGCAGGCTTTTTAAATAAGTCCAACTGATGTACATAGCCAACAATGGTATCTAGCGTATCATCATATACAATTAACTTACTCAATTTTGTTTCCATAAAAATTTCAGTAAGAGATTCGATGCTGGTTTGAATATCAACACCTATAATTTCTGTACGCGGCACCAAACATTCTCTAATTTTTATATCAGGCAGGCTTAATGCATTTTCAAACAAATCGGTATTTAATTCTTGTTGTTCTTTTTGGTCTTTTGATTGTTGTACGAAGTGCGCCAAATCAACTTTGGTAAATGCTTCTTTTTTATTGACCAATCTTACTTGAAACAAATTACGCAAAACCCATTGCGCTAAGTTGACGAGTAGTAGGGTAAGGGGTCTGAATAAAATATGAAAAAAATTAGCTAGGGGTGCAAATGTATTGATCATAGAGGCTGCCCTTGCTTTAAAAATTGCTTTGGGCCCTAACTCGCCAATTAATAAAATAACAAGTGTTGATAGGATGGTGTTTCCTAATAAAACAGAATAGTTGCCTGGATTAAAATGATCCCAAATAAGTATATCAAGTAGCTCTTCAAACAAAATTCCGAATACAACCAATGATATATTTAAACCAACTAAGCAGGTACCAATGAATTGCGTGGGTTCAGCTAAAAATTTTGCTATAATTTTTCCTGATTTACCCCCTTGTTTTTTCTTAAGTTCTAAGCTTAAACGATTCGCGCTTACAAATCCAATTTCATATCCTGAAAAGAATCCGATAAGTGCAAGTGAAGCGATAATAGCGAATAACATAACAAATTAATTTACTAGTACTCTGGTAATTTTGGTTTGGTTTCCACAATACCTTCTATTTGTTCCATAATTTCGGGCGTTAATAAAGCGGAAGTATCTAGTGCAGTTAAATTATCTAAGAGTTGTGCTTTACTTGTCGCTCCTAAAATAGCCGTAGTCACATTGGGGTTTTTGATACACCATGCAATACTTAAAGATGCTGTGCTTACTTTAAGCGCTTTTGCAATAGCACCCAACTGTTGTACTTTATTAATTTTTTCTTGCATTAACCAACGATCTCTTAACCACTCAAAACCTTCTATTTGGAATCTTGATCCTTCGGGGATACCATCATTATATTTGCCTGTTAATAATCCTGCTGCAAGTGGGCTCCAAATGGTGGTACCTAATCCTACATTTTTATATATTTCTAGATATTCTGCATCCACTTTACTTCGCTCAAATAAATTATACTGTGGTTGTTCCATTGCTGGTCCAATGAGTCGATAGGCTTCTGCAATTCGGTGTGCTTCCATAATTTCAACGCCACTCCATTCACTGGTTCCCCAATACAAAATTTTACCTTGCTGAATCAATGTGTTCATCGTTTGAACGACTTCGGCAATCGGCATTTTTTTATCTGGACGATGACAAAAATATAAATCTAAATAATCAGTTTGTAATCTTTGCAAAGCTTCATGACAAGCTTCGGTTAAATGCTTTCTACTTAAGCCAGTTTGATTGGGTTTATTTTCCTTACCTCTCCATCCAAAATAGGCTTTGGAAGAAAGTACAATCGAAGTTCGATCCCAGTTTTTTTTACTTAAAACCCGCCCCATCATTTTCTCGCTTTCTCCTGCAGCATATACTTCGGCATTATCAAAAAAATTGATTCCTTGATCATAAGCAATACCCATGAGCTCATCCGCAATCTTGTCGTCAATTTGTTTATGAAAGGTGACCCAGCTACCAAAGCTTAATGTACTTAATTGTAACCCGGTTTTACCCATGTATCTGTATTCCATCTTTTATTTATTTAGGGGTTATTCCACTGCTATCACTAATGATGGCAAAGCTGTTGGATTGTGGCTTGAATATGTGAATATCGGTTAAATTTTGGTTGGCTTCAAATCCCTTGCCATAAATTTTCGCAATGGGGTTGTGTTGTTTGACAATAACATCCTTGTCGGTATGGAAGGTGTTGGTATTTTGGTCCCAATACATTTCTTCCGACCATAAGGTATCGCCTAAAATATTATAAACCACCACATGGTCGCGTAAAAAAACTTTATTTTCCGCTTCAATATAATTGGCATAATTGGCAGTCAGCTTACTTTCTATCACCAAACTATCTTTGTAAAAATCAACATTAAGTGAAGCTGGAAATTCAATCATTTTACCACTATCCACTAAGTATTTATTCATGAGTGGTGCCATTAATTTGGCGGTCACTTTTCCATCATTGCTGATATATATTGCCACATCCTTGCCCACATCAATGCCCCCTGCTTTTGAGCCCAAAGCTTTCACTTCATTGACATTATTTTCGCAAGCGGTAAAAAAAATGCAGCTACTTACACAAGCAACTGCTATTTTAAAATAGATATGTGATGAAATATTAATCATATTTACGTTTGTTGAACCAAATATCACTTAAGCTATATCCTAAAGTAAATTGTATAAAACTTTCATTAAAATTATTCACGTTTGTGCCTCTTTTTCCAAACTGCATTGCTAAGTTGATCAATGTATATTGATAATCGTAGGAGCGGTATTTACGAATTGGTAATCCTAAACCTAAGGTTACTCCAGAAACTTTCAAACCATTATTATCAATGTTGGCATAGTCCTTACCATTAAAAAATCCCAAACGATAAGTAACCGTTGACCAATAGTTTTCATATTTAGTAGGATTAGGGCAATATTGTCCACCTAATCGCAACATCCATGAGTTAGAAAGCATATCCTTTTGCTCATAAAATGCATAATTATTTTTCCATGCAGCTCCGCTAAATTCAAGTCCTATTACCCAATGATCATAGATGGCTCGAGGGCTAACTTCTTTTTTATGAAGTGCAATTCCAAAGCTATAAACGCCTGGTAGCTTAATTTTTCCGCCCAAGTTGGATTGTAATGAAACCGTATCAATAGGGGAATCAGAAGTGGCAGTATATACTCCGGTAGATCTTAGAATGTCCTGTTTCCCATTTAAATTTTGATTTAAATTATAAGTAGCACCATAACTAATACTGTATTCAGTTTTGTCAGTTGGAATTTTTTGTGCAACTGTTTTGATGGTAAATTCGCCTTGAATACCCGTATTTAAAAATAGGCCAGAATAAATGGTATTGGTACTGGATAAGGATTGGTAATAATAGGTTGAATCGGTATTGTATAAAAATGATTTTCTGGTCTCAATATTTTTGCGGCCAAAATTAACACCAGTGTTAAAACCAAAACTAATATTTTTCCAAGTTTTACCTACCCCTAAAAATAGCTGATTTAAACCACCATCTCCTTTGTAGTTATTAAGGATGGAGTCACCAGTTGCTTTTAAATAACTAATCTCATTAATAGAATAATTGATTTGCGAAATTGGCCTTAATCCAAAAGCCATACCTATTTTTTTAGCTTTATTAATGGGTACGCCAATGGCTAAATAATTGGGAGACATATAGTTTGACTTTTCTCTTCCAACAGGGTCTGCTCTTTTTAAAGTGTAGCTATTGATATTAATACCTATATCGAAAGTGGTTAGGTAGATACTACCATAGGATGCTGGATTATTAAAATTCACACTTTGACCATAGCTGCCATTCATACTGCTGGTGTATGCGGTTGTAAAACCACCCATTCCTTGACTTGCCGCATTTTGGTTATTGAATACTTCATTTCCTAGACCATATCTGGAAAAGGGAGAATTAATTTGAGCCTGAGTGGGGGTTAAAAAACACACTAAACCTATGATAGGGATTAACCTAATTATTTTTTTCGCAAATAGCATAAAGTCCTTTATATATTAAATTTTGGTCGGCAAATATCCTCTTTTTTATGTGAGGTACAAAATAACTAATATCGCCGCCGGTTAATAGCACGTTAAAGTTCCCATATTTATCGGCATAAGCGGCAATTATTCCGTCAATTTCAGCCGCCATACCTAAAATTACGCCACTTAATAGGTTGGTTTTAGTGTCATAACCGACCAAAGGGAACTCGTTGGAGGCCTCAATGAGGGGTAAAAGGGCAGTTTGTTCGTGCATTGCCCTAAAACGCATCTGCATCCCTGGTGAAATGCTGCCCCCTAAAAATTCATGGGTTATATTGACAAAATTGTAGGTAATACAAGTTCCTAGGGAGATGATTAAGTTGTGTTGGTTGGGATAAAGATCCACCGCTGCCGCTACAAGCGCAAGTCGATCTGCACCAATGGTCTCTGGTTTGCCCACTGGCGTGGTGAAATTGATGAAAGAAGCAGGTCCTAAAAGATGAAATTTCGAATGTGCTGCTAAAAGAGTTTCAATGGCTTTGTCATGATGAATGACAGAGGATAAGATGGTTTTGTCAGGTTTAATTTCATGCAACATTGCTTGAATGGTTTCCAGATGGTCGTTTTCAAGTACGCGCATATCTAATAGCGCCTTATTTTTAAAAATAGCTGCTTTTAATCGGGTATTGCCAAAATCAAAACAAATGGTTACTGACATTGAAATTATTGAATTCCAAATTTAAACCCTTTACTTGAAATAGGCTTTAAAAATTCAATTGGAAAGTAAAATTTTCAAATATTGGGAGGGAATCCCAAAATGACTGAAATTGGGTATAATTTCGCAGCGGTAATAAAGTTAACGATACATGAAAATAGCAGGTTTTACAATTATTAAAAATGCAGTAGTGAACGATTTTCCCATTGTGGAAGCGATTAAGTCAATAATGCCTGTAGTGGATGAAATGATTGTTTTAATTGGTGATAGTACAGATACAACCATTGCCTTGATTGAATCCATTGGGGATCCTAAAATAAAAATTCATCATTCGGTTTGGGATAAAAATTTAAGAAAGGGCGGGGTTGTATTAGCCGTTGAAACAGATAAAGCGTTTCAGTACATAGATGCTTCTTTTGATTGGGCATTTTATATTCAAGGGGATGAAGTAGTACATGAAAAATACCACCCGGCTATTTTGGATGCATGTCATAAATATAAAAGTGACCATGAAGTGCAAGGTTTACTTTTCAAGTACAAACATTTTTTTGGCACGTATGATTATGTGGGGGATAGTCGCAAGTGGTATGCGCATGAAGTGCGCATCATTAGAAATAATAAAAACATTACGGCTTATAGGGATGCGCAAGGTTTTAGGATAGGTAAAACAAAATTACCAGTAGCCGCGATCAATGCTTCAATTTATCATTATGGCTGGGTGAAAAGTCCCGAGCAAATGCGCAAAAAACAAAAAGAGAGTAGTGTATTTTGGCATGATGATACGCAAATGCAAAAAATTATTTCAAGTCCAGACTATTATGATTTTAGCGGGTTTGATTCATTAGAAAAATTTACAGATACGCATCCAACAGTAATGAAGGAAAGAATCATTCAAAAAAATTGGGCCATTGATTTAGATATTTCAAAAAAGAAATTCTCATTAAAAAATTTAATTTTATACTATTTTGAAAAATGGACGGGTATTCGACCATTTGATTTTAGAAACTATAAAGTAATCAGAAAATAATAATGCATACTATTAAGGACATATCGCAAGGAGTAGTCAATGGTGATTTTTTACTATTGGCGAAATCCATTTCTTGGATTGAAAACAGGGAATTGGGCGCGGATGAATTTTTAGAAAGCTTACAACCTTTCTCGGTTCCTATTATTGGCATCACTGGCCCTCCCGGGGCTGGTAAAAGTACGATCATCTCCTGCTTGATTGAACATTGGGTAAAGGAGGGTAAAAGAGTAGCCATATTATCAGTAGATCCCTCTTCTCCTTTTCACAAAGGGGCTATATTGGGTGATCGCATAAGGATGAAGGATTGGTATATGAATCCGAATGTATTTATAAGGTCCTTGGCAACCCGGGGCCATTTGGGTGGCTTAATGAATGGGATGATTGAATTGACTACTTTATTACAATCCGTTGGATTTGATATTATTTTAATTGAAACGGTGGGCGTGGGGCAATCAGAAGTTGAAATTGCAGGCTTAGCAGACACTACCGTTGTGGTGCTAGTTCCAGAAGCGGGAGATGAAGTGCAGATGATGAAGTCAGGATTAATGGAGATTGCCCAAGT
>Ga0222713_10004554_pt1 | contig 13859 bp, 27 predicted proteins | sample C33_649DmetaG_FD_165061 | JGI IMG/M metagenome (GOLD analysis project Ga0222713, IMG submission 165061) | Estuarine water microbial communities from San Francisco Bay, California, United States - C33_649D | ecosystem: Environmental > Aquatic > Marine > Unclassified | place: USA: California...
GAATTAAAGCTGTTGCAGAAACAGTTGAGGAACTAGTGACAGCACCGCTGGAAATTGTTCCAGTGGTAATGTTTCCAAGAGAACCTGTAAAAGAAGACGTTCCTGTCACCGTCAGATTGTTGCCAACAGTGGCATTCCCACTGGCGTCAAGAACGATGTTGTTGGTGGACCCAGATGGGTGGATCGCGTTAATCACCTTAATCGTGGACATGATCAACCCTTCACGATGTTGACGAACCTAGAGTTAGGTTCAAGTGCGATTAGTTCGTGGCGCTGACCAACTGCCCAGTCAATCACATCGCCTGATTTAAGAACTCGTTCCCATCCATCTCCATGAGCGCGAAATGAACCACGCGCTACAATAGTGATGTGAATGTCTGACTCGCCATGATCGTGCATAAGCAAAACATCATTTTCAAATTGGGCGTCATAGATAGACCCGCCCAATTTTCCAAATGAGAAGCTCTTCACTTGCATCATGTCAAATCACCGTTGGCTCGCCTGTCGGCTCTGGCGGAGGTTTCTGCGGGATTGGGTCAATCTGTTGCGTTGCGGTATCGTAATAAAACTCATCCGCTACAACATCATCATTACAGGCAGTCCAAAACAATGGGTCTGCAACTTCAAAAGGTGAAGCTACTACTTCACAAACTCGCTTTCCAAGCAAAGTTTTGTCGTATTTGTAGACGTTTACGCGAGGATCAATCAGTGCTTGCTTCATCTCAATACTCCACGATCACAATGCCAGTTGCACCAGCTTGCATACCTGTTGCAGATACAGAAGCGCCGCTTAAAGAAGCGCCAGCGCCGCCGCCGCCATAAATGGGGCTTTGGTCAGTTCCTGCACTATTATTGATGCCACCAGTACCCAAGAAAGAAACGCCGCCAATGTTCCAACCTTCATTGCAACCGCCCGGATTTACGCCCCAGCTAGGTCCGCCTCCGTTTAGATTGATGTCTCCGCTTGAGCCACTTCCGCCAACACCAGCGGGAGCATTACCGCCAGATTGGGAGGCATTATAACCGCCAGCACCACCAGTTGCAGAACAATAAGCTCCAAATGAAGAAGTGTTGCCAGTTCCTCCCCGTGATGTTGCGCCAGTTCCACCAGCAGCCCCACCTGTTCCAACAGTGACAGAAACTGTCCCACCGGGCGTCAACCCAGATATAATTTTAATAGCCGTTCCACCACCACTTCCACCAATGCCGTTTTGAGCATAACTTCCTGCCCAGCCACCGCCACCGCCGCCGCCGCCAACAACGGTCACTTTAACTTTTGTGATTCCAGTCGGGACAGTGAATGTACCAGATGAAGTGAAGACTTGAAGGTTGCTAAATCCACTTGCCGCAGCCGCAGATGTCCAAGTTGTGCCGTTAGATGTCAGCACGTTGCCGCTTGTGCCGGGAGCAACAAATTGAACCGCACTTGTGCCATTGCCAAGAAGGACGTTGTTGGCTGTCAGCGATGTCTGACCTGTACCACCCTGCGATGCGGGAACCGCGCCAGAAACAGCAACAACCATGTCGCCATTTGTGGCAGGGAAATTGACAGTGTAGTCACTGGCCGTATTGGGGGCCTGAACTGTGACTGAGCCGCCACCAGTGGATTTAATTGTGATAGGCATCAGATCACCGTCCAAGTTGAGCCGGAAGGAACGGTCACTGTGGCACCACTGTCGACCGTGATGGGTCCAAAGGTGCCAGCGTTCTGACCGGAAGGAACACTGTAGTTTGTCGTGACGGTCTGGCCGTTCAGATAAAACATCTGATCAGTGCCACCGCCCGTTGCACCACCGCCGATGCTGCCCCACGCCGTGCCGTTGTAGCCTTCGAAGCTGGTCGTGCTGCTGTTGAATCGCAGATAACCAGTGGCACCTGTGGGTCGCTCACCCGTCGTACCGACAGGAACAAGGACGGCGTCCGTTGCATTGACCGCAAGAGTGACAGCAGGGGACGCCGTGTTGATGCCGACACGATTGTTCGACGTGTCGACCTTGAACACGTTGGTGTCGACAGTGACATCTCCAGTTACGGCCAATGTGCTGGACGCAGTCAATGCGCCGGACGCCGACAGAGTCGTAAACGCGCCAGCGGCAGGAGTTGATCCGCCGATTGCGGCGTTGTTGATCGTACCGCCCGAAACAACAGGGCTATTTACCGTAGGAGACGTCAGCGTCTTATTGGTCAGCGTTTGGGTGCCAGCTTCTGACACCGGGGCGTTTACGACCTCGATGACGTCCGTGGAATTGGTGTAGACGATGGCCTTCTTGCCGTTGGCAATCGTAACGCCTGTCTGACCATTGACCTTCACGGTGACTGCATAGCCGCCCGTGGTGTTGTTAAAAAAGATGTACGGTTTATCAACTGCGGGAACTTCGACAGTCCGCGCCGCAGAAAGCGTGCCGGTCAATTCGATGACGTAGTTGCGGCCATTGGACGACGTGCCGTTCGGGATCGTCAAAACGGTTGCCGCACCGTCAGTGACGGCCTGCGTCACATAACCAGCGATGGCCTCTTCAATAAGGCTGCCAAGATTAGTGTTCGTCGTGGTGCCCCAAGTACCAGACTGGTCGCCAGTGCCGATCAGTTCGATCTTGAGGTTGGTTGAGTAGGTACTCGCCATTGACTGGCTCCTAAGCGGCTATTTGTGTCCAAGAGGGGGATTGAGCAGGTGCTATGCCAGTCCACGAAGGAGACTGCGCAGGGGCTATACCGGCCCAAGACGGGTTCTGGTCGGGCGTGATCTGGCCCCACACAAGGACCTGACCAACATACCCTGTTGCCGAAACACCTGCAACTGAAACGACAACAGGAATGGCCACTGTCACAGACCCGACTTGGCCCGTTGCAGACACTCCAGTCACATAAACAGTAATCGGGAAAGCGACGTCTACAGTGCCGACTTGGCCCGTGGCTTCGACACCGGTGACGCTCACATTTGCGGAATAGTTTGCGGTGACCGTTCCGACTTCACCCGTAGCCTCAACGCCAGTAACCCCGACGTTGGCGGACTGATCTATGGAGACTGTGCCAACCGCACCTGTAGCCTCGACACCAGTGACATCGACATTGGTCTTCGGAATGACGGTTACGGAGCCGACCGCACCTGTAGCTTCAAGACCAGTCACGGAAACAAGGGCATCAGCCTCCACAGAGACGGAGCCAACAAACCCGGTGGCAGATAGGCCGATGACAGGGACAACCGCGTCGGCCTCAACGGAGACCGATCCAACAGAACCCGTGGCCTCAAGACCCGTGACGGGAACAATGGCGTTGACGTCCACTGTGGCGGAGCCAACAAAACCAGTGGCTTCAAGACCCGTCACCAGAACGGAAGCTGAAACGGCGACGGTGACCGTACCGACAGCCCCCGTCGCCGAGACACCGGTAACAGCAACCGTGGCCGCTGCCGTTACGGTAACTGTGCCTACCTCACCTGTCGCAAGCCCAATGGTTACCGCGCCACTGCCGAATGGGAGTTCACCCCATCCGGCAGAGCGGTTCCAACCTTCAAAGGCTACGACAGCATCGGTCACGGCTTATCATGCTATCCTTATAATGGCGTCGGTCGAGTTGGCCGTCGGGAAGACGACCGTGAAATCGCCGTTCGACGCAGTCTTGTCCGAACCGAAGTCAAGGATGACGACGGAAGGATTGGTGTAGGTGTGTGCCGGAGTGCTGTTGTAGATCATTGCACCACGGGCAGTGAAGGACGCAGAAGACCACGTCTCATCAGCGAAGTCCGTATAGGCCGTTGTGCCGCCGGTCGTCGGGTTGACGTTGCCGAGAGCCGCACCACCCGCCGTATAGGCCGAACCAGAGGTGTTAGTGATCTCGTTCGTAACGGTGTAGGCCGTCGTCGCTGCCGTAAACGAAGCGGAGTTCGTGTAGAGAGCAATATAGAAGATATCACCGCCAGAAGCGCGGAAGTCGTGGACGCCTTCAAGGATCTGCTGCTTGAAGGATGTGCACATGAAGTTACCAGTAAAAGCCATCATAGCCTCCTGAGGAGTTCTGCAAGTTGGGGTTGCCCAGCCTCGGTGACGGCGTGGCCAACGGTTGTCCTGTCGCTCTGTATAGCACGTTTCATGTGAAACAATATGACTTGCTCCACCTGATCGCGATACGCCAGTGCCTGATCTCGGATAGCGGGAGGGGCGCTCTCAGAGACCTGTACGATTCTCTCTACGCAGCGCGCAGCCCAGAACTCCGGGGGATGCCCACCATTGCTGGTAGCAGCAACATCCACCTTCATCACCTGTGCCATACCCGGATCTACCCAAGCCATCAGTTCGCCTTAACTCTTGTGAGACCGTCACGGTAAGCGTCGATGTTTTCACGGCCTTCGCCGAGGTTCTTCAGACGGCTGACCGATTCAAGGAAGCGGTTTTCGTATTTCTGCTGGAGATCGTTCTCACCCTTCATATAGGTGTAGGCCTCCGACAATGACCCGTAGAGCATTGCCTGCTCGGCATAGGTGCCAAGCCACGACGTGCCAGCGTCAACGATAGACACCGGACGGTAATAGTAATGCAGTTCCGCAGCATAGGAAGCAGCGGGAACAGGGGCCAACAGGAAGTTGTCGACGTCAAATAGGGCGTAGTACTTAGGAACGCCCGTTGCACCAGACGGATTATATTCCTGCACGAACTCGGCGTCCTTGTTGAGCAAGAACACCTTGGAACCCGCGACGGTAACGGAAAGGCTATAAGGCGACAGGTAATCGCTTGGTGCAGCGAGATACTGGTTACCAGAAGAGCAAGAGCCGGAGACGTTCTTGCGGAACACTTCCATCTGCGCAGCATAGATGATGCGCTCTTCGCAGTTGCGAATGAAGGTGTTGATGTTCTGGTTGAAGGTGGTTTCGTCGTACTCAGTCCAGTCTTTGATAGCCTGCACCAAGGTTGCGTATGTCCAAGCCATCACGGACTCCCAATTACAACGGTCACAATACCAACGCTTGTGACCCCTTGGGTAGAGATATTTTGGATGAACGGGAAGATCTGTTGGCCCACCGGGACATCCATTGGTTCGATACGATCAGGACGCGGATTGGCCAGCGCCTGAGGTTCAGTCGGAGGATAGATAGGATCAAGTTGTGGGTGCTTTGCTTCCCAGCACTCCGGACACGTCCTCAAGCCCTGCCACTCACGCTTTAGCTGCGTGTAATAGTACATCTGCCCGCATCGGTCGCAGATGGCTTCTGACTGAAAGCCTGTGGCGTGACGGGCCATGTTAGACCACCCGATAGAAGTTCTGAACCGGAGCCAGCGTCAAAGAGGCACGGTCACGATCTTCACCCGCAGCGCGCTCAAACTCTTCCTCATACACGGCCTTGAGAAGCTGCACCCGTTCAGGGGCCTTCTTCATGGCGATGTAGTAAGCGAGGCCCGCTGCAAGGCACGGGTAAAAACGGAAGGGGATCTGAAGTGTGTTGACCCCTGCGCCAGCATCATCCAAGCGAACGAGCTTGTCGAAGATGACATAGTAAGTCGTGTTTGGACGTGGCCAGACATACAGAACGGGACTGATCTGACGGTCCACGAAGAACTGAACCGGGCGACCCTGTGTCAGTTTGTTTGGGATGTTCAGATAGTACTCGCGGCTGACACGGTCGATGGTGAGGTCGGCCTGCGAAGCCGTATCAACACCATCTTGATTGCGGACGATCATTGAGATGATGTCAATGGTTGAATTGGCCAGTTGATACTTGATCCCGTTCAGATCAAGACCGCCATTGGGGGTGACAGTTATTGTCTCCTTCTCAATGGTCCACTGGTTCAAACCACGATTCGCCCACTCGGCAAGAAGCAAGTTCAGGCTGCGCCGCGCAGTGCGCTGATCGTAACCTGTACGGATCTCAATGCCGCAGCGTTCGAAGGCCTCTTCGATATAGTCTGCTACATCAAGTTCAAATGTCTTCGTGCCGGAGAGAGCCATCACTTACCTCGCTTCTTGGCAACCCCCGCTTCGGACAAAGCGATGGCAATAGCCTGCTTCTTGTTCTTTACCACAGGTCCCTTCTTGCCGGAATGCAGAGTTCCTTCTTTGAACTCTTTCATCACCTTACGGACCTTCTTCTGGGCCTTGGTTGGCTTTTTCATTTTGACCTCGCGGCTCGCATATTATCAACGAGATTAGGATAGACTCGTCCTGCCTTCTTCGCTGCCGCTTTCGCCGTAGCTTTTTGAGAAGGGGTTAGGGCCTTGGACTTGCCAAGACCCTTGGGGCGGGGTTTAGACCACACCGGCTTCTTGGCCATCAGCACACCTTGCAAGACTTGACGCCCTTGCCGCCGCAGCAGCCGTCGCCCTTGGGCTTGACCTTGGAGACCATGCCACCCTTAGCCTTCATGACAGAGCCGCCGCACTTGGACATACCGCCTTTGGCGTAGTTCTTAGATCCGCACTTCATATCAGTACATCCTTCCTTTGGTGAACCCTTTTACGGCGCAGCCATCGCCGCGACCGGAACGTGATTTCCGGACCATGCCACCTTTGCGGTAGCCTTGAGCCTCGGTGTTTCCCGTAGGCATCTGATCGCCAGCAGGACCGGTGGACGCACCATCAGACTCGATCAAACGGCGAAGGGCTTCGCGGTCCTGTTCAGAAGGACCTTGTGCTTTGGCAGACTCGCCCTCTGTCTTATCTTCCATGCGTTCCTTTTTCTTGTACTCGCGGAACTTGTCGCGGAGGAAGGTGGGAACGACGGAGTATTTCTCGCTGGGCTTCGCCATCTTACTTGCCCTTCTTCTTGCCGATACCAATGACAAGCATCATGCCGCCCTTGGCCTTCTTGGCCATGCCACCCTTCTTCATGCCAGCAAACTTGGCGGCTTCAGCGGGGACACCCTCATAGGTTTTTGCCTTACCGCTTTTTTTCATGCCAGCCATCTTCTTGGCAGCCTCAGCGGGGACACCGGAGAAAGACTTCTTGGCCATGCCGCCCTTCTTCATGCCCATAGGACCCATGGGAGGGGCAGAGGCTGCGCCCATGTCGGGGCCGGGGGACATACCCATGTCCATCTTCTTACGCGGCGAGACCATCTTCTGGTCCATAGCGCGGTTGCGAATACGCTTAGCCATGGTTTCCTGCTTCATGTCCTTGCGACCAATCATTGTTTTGCTCCTGTCAAACGATCCAGTTTCTCTTCCAAGCGGTCGAACCGTTGCAAGATTCGGTTAAGGTCATTGTGGAGATCGCTCTTCGTCACATAGGACGAGGCTACCATCTCGCGCGTTTCCGCGATGGTCTTCCAGACGTTGTTCACCGTGGAATCGACGTTGTCGACACGACGATTGATATAGGAAAGCGCCCAGACAAGAGGCCCTACAACGATAGTCAGAATGGCGTTCCAGATAACATCAAATCCGACAGTCACTTGAAGCGGCTCCCTCCGGGTGGAGATTTCTTTGAACCACCGGGTCCGGCCCAGAGAACCTTGCGAGCCCAGTAGTTAGCGGAGAACTTGTCGTCTTTGCCTTTGATACCGGCAGAGCGAGCAAGGTAGCTCTTGCGAGCAGCGGCAGAATAGTTGTGGCCCATCGAAGAGTCACCAAAGTGAACAACCTTCACTTCGTCGCCCTTCTTGGCAAGGACCATTTTCTTCTTGCCGGGATTCGTTGACGCGCGCGGCTTATTGAAACCGGGAAACGTGACGCCCCGGTAAATCAGTTTGCCGCCTGTGCGCTTGATGTTGGATGCTTTCATCAGGCAGTTCCCGCATCGTTTTTGATGAGGACGAGGATGAACAACGAAGAGCAAGCGTTGTTGTTACCTGTGCCAATTGCCTGCGCTTCGATAGTAGTTTTCTCAGGAACGACAAGCGGGTACTCAAAGGCGTAGTCCGCTGCGCCGTTGTTGATCGTGACGATGGCTGCCGTGCGACGGATGTTGTCTGTCCCGCGCGTCATAAGACGACCAGTCACTGGACCGGAACCAGAGGCTTGCCCAGAGGAAAACAAGCCTTGCGAGATGTACGCCGTGTACCCAGCGGGAATGGTGTAGCTTCCGGTGATTCGTGTGTTGTAGTCGTACTCGATGATGTCGTAGATGGTCGCGGGAACTCCCGCAGTGACAACACCAGTTCCAAAGTAAATGTTGCCAGCGGCGGAGTTCAAGGAGCCTGCTGTCGCCACATAGCATTGGTTGATATGCAGATACGACTTGACGGTCAGAACCGCTGTCTGACCACTCAACGGGACAACCTCGGATATCACATTGTAGTTGGCGTCGAGACCTTCGAGATAAACGGTACGAGCGCCAGTGCCATTCTCGGTGTCGTTCGCGTTATTGGAACTGACTTTTAACTGAAGCGCAGCGGAAGGAAACGGAAGGATTCCGCCATGCGGCCAGACCGTTTCCACAGTCTGATCCACATCCGCATTGTAGCCGAAGATCGTGACAGACTCATGCCAAGAGATTTGGCCGCGGGCAACTTGAAGTTCCCACGGCTCATTCTTGCCTGTTCTCGTTACCGAGGATGGAGCCGCCATGAGTCACCTCAGCCGTAATACTTCAGGACTTCCATGACGACAGTGTACTTGTCGCCTGAACCAGCGCCGACCGTGGTAAACAAGATGTCCCCTGTTTTGCCCGCGCCAGCATTATTGGTCAGACCGCCAAAACGGCTGAAGTCAAACGTGAAGAAGTCGCTCTCGCCCATTGTAAGAATGACCACGTCAGTCGTGGCATCCCAGAGCATGTTCAAACCCATGCCGACAGTAATGGCGTCAACGGTCTGAATAGCAACACTTGTGCAGGCCTTGCCTTGATAAGAGGCAAGAGCCGACACATCGACTTTGACAACAGCGGTTTCACCCGTGCCATCTGAGATGTTGGTAAACTTGAAGACGGCACGACGAGTGTCGTCAACAAGGATTTGGGTCGTTACTGCGTCAGCCATCGTGGCCTCCTTTCAGGCGTGGAGGATTATGACGGCAGAAGCGGCAGCGTATACCAGTCAGTTGCATCCTTGGCGATGAGCATGAAGCAGACGTCGTCTACGACAGTAATCGCGGCATCCGCTGTGCCGTCGTTAATCTTGTCGCTGGTGTTTGGGTAGACCTTAAGATCTGCGCCGGGACCAACCTTGATAATGACGATCCTACCCGCAGCCGCTGCCGGAAGCTTGACGCCCTTAGCGTCGTCCGCGCCAGTGACATAGTTGAAACCAAGAGATAGTGCCGCGGCAGTGCCTTGGTTAGTGCCAGCAGCAGCAACCGTTGTGACGGGGATCGTCTGGTTGCCGATAAGCGTACCGGTCACGTCGCCGGTAATAGGGCCTTCAAAGCCATTGTCAGACTTTACAGGACCAGAAAACGTAGTGCGAGCCATGAGACTTCTCCTGCACGATGGGGCCTTGTCGTCTGTGCAGCGTCAGCCGGGGCTGTCGACAAGACCGGTTAACCCGGAATGGTTGAGTGTAGAAGAGAAAGGGGAGGGCGTAAACCCTCCCCCAACAGATTACGCAGCGCCGGGAGTACCGAAGATGCCGCGCGGATCCGACCAGCCGAAGCTGTAACGCTCGCGAGCCTTGTAACGGACGTTGCCCGTTTCAAAGTCACCTTCCATCGAAGTCTTCATCGACGAGCGATTGAAGTGCTTCAGGCCGTTCGGAGCATCGGTCTTGATGAACCAAGCGTCCGGATCGGTGAGGAAGTGGTTGACGCGATAGCCCTGAGGCAGAAGGCCCATGGACTTCACGGCATTGACGTCGTTGTCAGCGGTGCCGACGCGGAGATCAGAGACGAGAAGTCGCTCTGCGGTAAACTGAAGAGCCGAAGGCACAATCAGCTTCATGCCGCGAGTGGCGATCTTGAGGCCACGTTCGTCGATGAACGCCGCAATGTCGATGAGGGCCTGTTCGAGAGAAGTCTCGTTGAGGTCCGCAGGAGTTGCGAGTTCGTTCGAGAAGTTACCGCCACCCGTGGTGGGGTGGTTGGTGGCGCACAGTTCCACACCGTCACCGCCCTTATAGTTGCTGTCGAACGCATTGTTCAGAACAGCAGCCGCCTTCACCTGCTTGGTGTTGGCCATAGAGCGAGCCAGCGCGCGGGTGTAGCGAGCCGAGAGACGGTCGTAGAGGTTGTCCTCCACGGCTTCTTCGGTGATCGCGAACGCCAGAGCGATGGTTTCGTGGGTGTAGCGAGCCGTGTAGGCTTCACCAGCGGTGTCGTAGGCAATGGCAGAGCCTTCACCCTTGACCGGTGCCTGACCGAAGCCGGAGAGCATGACTTCTTCTTCGAACGCACGATCCGAAGACTCCGTATCGAAGATCTCCGCATGTTCGTTGTCGTAGCGGTCATACTCCATGCCGAAGAGGGCATTGAGACCGGGCTCAAGTTCTTTGAGGAGTTGTGAACGAGTAATAGCCATCTTTTAATCTCCTCAGATGCCCTGATTCGTACCGTTAGTCGAATAACGGTAGAAGTGGTTGTTGAGCATCACGATGGCCAGACGACCCGCCGCCGTTGCGTCGTCGCTGCTCGGCTGATCCGAGAAGCCAACGATACGGAGGTTGAGAACGTCCGAACCCGAACCCTCGTCAACCGTCGAGACGGCCAACTCTGCGCTCGACAAGCCAGAGGTGGCGTTGCCGGAGGTAGCAGAAGCGAGGTTTGCGTTTTCGTGGACGGCGTCCTGCGTGATAGCAGCATCACAATTGATCAGGAAGAGCTGATCAGGATGTGCTGCGATTTCGCAGGTGGCTTCAGTGTTCGCCATGACGGCGGCGGTGCCCGGCCACTTCGGAGACCAGATCGGCTTGCCGTTCAGGTCAGTGTAGTTGCAACCGAGGAAAACGCCCAGCAGCGGAACCGTACCACCGTTGGCATTGCCGACGATATCGACCAGACCCGTCGAGGTGGGGATCACCGGTGAACCTTGATAGATCACCGAAGACGTACCAGCCTGCGAAGTTGTCTGGATCGTAAACGTCATGTTGCCGTTGGTGTTGGCACCAGCGCCGAGCATGTTGTACGGGCGAAGCCCGAACGCGGCATCAATGTTTGCCATTGCTCAGATCCTTGTTTCAGTTTTCGGAGTCCTTTGGACCACCGAAGGTGACACGGCTTTGCCGATCAGGTTTGATGATCGGCATGGAAGGATGTTGTTCCCGCATCAAGTCGTTATCGACCGCAGCGAGTTGATCTCTCGTCTGGCCGCGGTAATACGCCTTACGTTGCTGAACAATCTCGGTGGGAATACGCGCCAGCACCAGACCACCCACTGCAATCACGCCAGCATGTTTGCCGTCTTGAAGAGAAGGGAGATCCCAGTCCGGGTATTCCTCGGCGCGAACAAGCTCAAAGCCTTCGCGAAGTCGGGCGGAAAGATTCTTCCGGTCATCGAAACCGTTGGCTTCCATTCGGATCCAACGATGCGCGTACCCCGCAGGTGCGGGAGGTGCGTCCAAGGAGGACGGTGGTTTCCAAGTCTGTACGCGGGCAGTCTTGGTTTTAGCAGTTTCAGAACGGGGTGTGCGGTCCATGATCGGCTCCTTAACCCTGAAGTTTCTGGATCTGCCTAGCGTAAGATTCTAGGCTAACTCCAAGGCGGTTGGCAATAGCAACTTGTGAGGGGGTCAAACGCACCTGCTTTTTGTTCTCTGAGCGAGAAGCAGGGCGTGCGGAAGCAACCGGGGAAGAGACTTGAGCCTTCGGTTGCTGGAACTTGTGGGGGAACTCTGTCCTGATTCGACGGTCGAGTTCGCCATAGTAATCGTCACTGGTGGGATCAAAGCCCTCAACCTCAACGAGCTTCTTGTGGAAGTTGAACGCGGCCAGTGTCATGACCTCGTCCGCACCAAACCACTGGTTACGGTCCGCCCAAGCCTGTGCCTTGGGGTCCGGACGTGTCTCTGGTTGAGGCGGAGTATAGGCTGGCTCCGGACGAGGAGGCGCTGCGGCTTCCTGCTCCTGACGCACCTTCTGAACGCGCAGGCGCTCGTTCTCAACGGCCAGACCGGCCAGCATACGCTGGGCCTCGATCTGCGCATCGACGTCATTCATGTCGATGGCAGCCTTGAGTTTATCCTTAGCAAGAGCCTCTTGGACCTTCAGGCGGGTGTCGAACTCTTGGACGAGGTTCTTATCAAGGTCCTGCGCCCGCACCTTGTAGGTGTCGACCTCGTTCCTCAGGCTCTTAGCGAACTCCAATGCCGCCTGTTCACGGCGCTCGGCTTCGCGCAGACGGTAGGTCAGTTTGTCGATGCGCTTACGAACCGACTCTGATTGCTGCTCAAGATCGTCTTTTTCCTCAGCCTTGGCCTCCGGCTTTTCTTCCGCCTTGGCTTCAGCTTTTGGAGACTCTTTGGCCTCTGCCTCCGGGGCAGCGTCCTCAATCACGACCTCTACGGCGTTGTCCTTTTCCTGCTCTTCTGCCATGTCTCACTCCTAGATGCGCAATCTCAGACGTTTAGAATGTCGTCAGGATTTGCGATGGTTGCGATGACTTCGTCATCGTTGATGATGCGGACTTCGCCGCCCTCAATGCGGAAACGCGCCCCGGCGTAGCGACCGAGGATCACCCAGTCACCCTTCTTGCACCACGGCCCGTTTGCGAACTTGTTCTTGTCGGCATAGCAGTCGTTGCCCATGGCGAGGACATAACCCACAACCGTGGCCAAGCTCATGCGCTCGACATACTCATCAGGAAGGTAGACGTCGCCCTTGGTCTTTGCCTTTCCCTTGTAGGGAAGGATCAAGATACGCCAGCCTGTTGGCTGAGGCAGACGATCAATTGTTGACTGGGGGAGTTTCTCTGGATCAAGCACCCGATTTTCGGGGGCCACATAGGCAGCCGTCAGATTGTCTGCGGCCTCCTCTTTCTTCATGCCCTCAAGCTTTTTGGCAAGATGGTCAGGCAGAATCAGATTCGTCATCGTCGCGGTGTTCCCGTTTTAGCAGAAGGCGGATCTCCTGTTCAACTTCAGACCAGACTTCAAGTCTGCCCCGAAGGTGACGGTAAGCGGCGAAATCGTTGACCGAGCCTTCTGTCATCGCTTCAACGACCACTGCCCGCCGCTCGCGGACAACCTTAAGTAGTTTGTCAACAAAGTAAAGATCAGACACGCATTTGTTCCGTTGAAAAAACCTTCCTTTTCAGGAGGGTTTAGATTAGCGAACGATGAACTTCGTAGCGCGAAGCTGAAGACCAAAACCGCGTGCGGTCTGCTCGCTTTTGGGGGCGGCTTCAACGCTGACGCTCTGGGTCTTTGCGTAGGGGACCATGCCCTGACCCTGAATATCGAGCGAGGTCTGGACGGTTGGGGTCTGTGTCTTAGTGCGGGGCGGACCACCGCGCATGAACTTGGACATGCTTCTCTCCTTATGCTGTTCCGGAACCAGATGAGCCGGAAGAGGTTGAACCTGTTGGGTAAGCTACTGAACCAAACTCAGGGACTGCGGCGGCTGCCGTAGTTCCGGTTGCTGGAACTCCAACATAGGGCGTGACGCCGGGGGTAACAGCAACATTCTGAGTCGAGATGAAGTTGGCCAAATTAGACAGGGCATTCGTGTTTAGCGCAAGGTTTTGCGTGGCCTCTGCCGCTGCCTGTGCCGCTGGGCTGACGCCTGCTGTTTCAAGCGGCTTGAAGATTTCCGACGCGCCGCCACCTCCGCTGTCCATGCCCGTCCCCGTCCCCAAATCCGCAACAAGATCTTCGCTGGGGGCCGAAGGGGTAGAGGGGGAGGACGGCGCAGAAGGAGAAGAGGGAACCTGTCCAATCTCGGCATCCAAAGACGGAATGCTTGGTGCCGGAGGTCCTTGGGCAACATCAAACGTGGGGGAGTTGGCAAGGTTCCACGCAGAGATCAAATCCGCCGCTTGTTGAGGGCTAGCTAGATTAGATGCCGAAA
>Ga0222713_10004556_pt1 | contig 13852 bp, 15 predicted proteins | sample C33_649DmetaG_FD_165061 | JGI IMG/M metagenome (GOLD analysis project Ga0222713, IMG submission 165061) | Estuarine water microbial communities from San Francisco Bay, California, United States - C33_649D | ecosystem: Environmental > Aquatic > Marine > Unclassified | place: USA: California...
GCCTGCAGCGCGCGCTGGCCGAAACTCCGGGTGTCATGGAAATCCGTGGCCAGGGCCTGATGATCGGCATCGAACTCGACCGCCCCTGCGGCGACCTGGTGAAAACCGCGCTCGAAGCAGGACTGCTGATCAACGTCACCGCCGACAACGTGGTACGGCTGGTGCCGCCGCTGGTAATCTCGCGCGCCGAGGCTGACCAGCTCGTCAGCGGCCTCGCGCCGATGATCCGTTCGTTCCTGATGAAGGCCGCACCGGCCGCCGCCTGAAGCGGCCGCCGCGGATCGCCATGACGCTGCGTCACTACCTGCAGTTCAAGGACTTCAGCGCCGAAGAATACGGCCACCTGTTCGAGCGCGCGCGCTGGATCAAGGAGCGCTTCAAGCGTTACGAGCCATACCTGCCGCTGCACGACCGCACGCTGGCGATGATTTTCGAAAAGCAGTCGACGCGCACCCGCGTCTCGTTCGAGGCTGGCATGCTGCAGATGGGCGGCACGGTGATCAACCTCACCTCCAGCCAGACCCAGCTTTCGCGCGGCGAGCCAATCGAGGATGTCGCTCGGGTGATTACGCGCATGGTCGACATCGTGATGATCCGCACCTTCGAGCAGCAGATCATCGACCGCTTCGCCGCGTACTCCCGGGTTCCGGTGATCAACGGCCTCACTAACGAATACCACCCCTGCCAGATCCTCGCCGACATCTTCACCTTCATCGAGCATCGCGGCGCGATCAAGGGTAAGACCGTGGCGTGGATCGGCGACTCGAACAACGTCTGCAACACCTGGTTGCAGGCCGCCGAAGTGCTGGGCTTCAATGTGCACGTGTCGACGCCGCCGGGCTATGAAGTCGAACCTGAACGCGCCGGGCTCTACGGCACCGACCATTACGAGGAATTCAAGGACCCGATGGCCGCCGTCCGCGGCGCCGATCTGGTCACCACCGATGTGTGGACCAGCATGGGCTTCGAGGCGGAAAACGCCGAGCGCAAGCGCGCCTTCGAGGACTGGTGCATAGACGCCGACATGATGGCAGGCGCAAAAAAAGACGCGCTGTTCATGCACTGCCTGCCCGCGCATCGCGGCGAGGAAGTCACCGCCGATGTCATCGACGGCCCGCAGAGCGTGGTGTGGGATGAAGCTGAAAACCGCCTGCATGCTCAAAAGGCATTGATGGAATTCCTGCTGCTGGGCCACGTGAAGTCCTGAAATTCCCCCTGCCGCGTTAAAATTGCCGCCCGTGCACTGCACTGCGGCACCTGATCACCCGATTTACCTTATCCGACCAACATGAAAAAACTTAATAAAATCAAAAAAGTGGTGCTTGCCTATTCGGGCGGCCTCGACACCTCGGTCATTCTCAAGTGGCTGCAGGACGTCTACGACTGCGAGGTCATCACCTTCACCGCCGACATCGGCCAGGGCGAAGAAGTCGCACCGGCGCGCAAGAAAGCGAAGATGTTCGGCGTCAAACAAATATTCATCGAAGACCTGCGCGAGGAATTCGTCCGCGACTTCGTGTTCCCGATGTTCCGCGCCAACACGGTCTACGAGGGCGAATACCTGCTCGGCACCTCGATCGCGCGGCCGCTGATCGCCAAGCGCATGATCGAGATCGCCAGGAAAACCGGCGCAGACGCGGTGTCGCACGGCGCCACCGGCAAGGGTAACGACCAGGTGCGCTTCGAGCTCGGCGCCTACGCGCTGATGCCCAACGTCAAGATCATCGCGCCGTGGCGCGAATGGGACCTGCTGTCGCGCGAGAAGCTGCTCGCTTACGCCGACAGGCACGGCATCCCGGTCGACCACAAGAAACGCAAGGGCGGCGCGCCGTACTCGATGGACGCCAACCTGCTGCACATTTCCTACGAGGGCGGCATCCTCGAGGATCCGTCGTTCGAGCCCGAAGATTCGATGTGGCGCATCACCGTGTCGCCGGAAAAGGCACCGAACAAACCCGAGTACGTCGAACTGACTTACGCGAGAGGCGACATCGTCGCAGTCAACGGCAAAAAGATGTCCCCTGCACAGGTGCTGACGAAGCTTAACCAGCTGGGCGGCAAGCACGGTATCGGCCGCCTCGACCTCGTCGAGAACCGCTACGTCGGCATGAAATCCCGCGGCTGCTACGAAACCCCTGGCGGCACGATCATGCTGCGCGCCCACCGCGCGATGGAATCAATCACCATGGACCGTGAAGTGCTGGCACTGAAGGACGACCTGATGCCGCGCTACGCCCGGCTGATTTACAACGGCTACTGGTTCAGCCCCGAGCGCCTGCTGCTGCAGGGACTGATCGACGCCTCGCAGAAAACCGTCAACGGCACGGTGCGCGTCAAGCTCTACAAGGGCACCGTGACCACCGTCGGCCGCGCATCGAAAACCGATTCGCTGTTCGACCCGGCGATCTCCACCTTCGAGGACGACAAGGGCGCCTACGACCAGGCCGACGCCGCCGGCTTCATCCGCCTCAACGCGCTGCGCATGCGCATCGCCGCCAACGCGCGCAAGAAACGCAAATAACCGCCCCCCGTTCGCCCTGAGCTCGTCGAAGGGCGAACGCCCCCCGGGTAACCGGGCTTCGACAGGCTCAGCCCGAACGGTTCAGAGAAAAGGAACAATCATGCAATTCGATAACGTCTCGGTCGTCAAGAAAGCCAACATCTACTTCGAAGGCAAATGCATCAGCCACACCGTGATCCTCGCCGGTGGCGTGCGCAAGTCAGTCGGCGTCATCCTGCCGACAAAACTGACTTTCAGCACTGATGCGCCTGAACGCATGGAAATCATCGCCGGCAGCGGTCGCTACAGGCTCGCCGGCGCTGACTGGAAAAAGGTTTCCGCCGGCGAAAGTTTCGACGTCCCCGGCAAATCGAGCTTCGACATCGAACCCGCCGAACCCCTGCATTACGTCTGCCATTTCGGCTGACCCGTCGCCGCGGCGATGACGCGCCGCACCAATTGCGGCGCGCCATGGCGCGTATAATTCGCGCTGGCTTTACCGGAAAGGAGGAAACATGCCCTCATTCGACATCGTTTCCGAAGTCAATCAGGTCGAAGTCCGCAATGCCGTCGACCAGACCAACAAGGAAGTTTCCACGCGTTTCGACTTCAAGGGTTCCGACGCCCGGGTCGAAATCAACGACAAGGAAAAAACCCTCACCGTCTTTGCCGACGATGATTTCAAGCTCGGCCAGGTGCGTGATGTACTGACCGCCAAGCTTGCCAAGCGCGGCGTGGACACCCGTTGTCTCAAGCTCGGCGATTCTGCCCCCATCAGCGGCAACAAGATGAAGCAGCCGGTCACCGTGCGCGAAGGCATCGAGCAGGATCTGGCGAAAAAGATCGTCAAGCTGATCAAGGACAGCAAGATGAAAGTCCAGGGCAGCATCCAGGGCGACGTAGTCCGCGTCACAGGCAGCAAGAAGGACCTGCTGCAGGATGCAATCGCGCTGGTGCGCAAGTCGATCACCGACTTCCCGCTGCAGTTCAAGAACTTCCGCGACTGAACCGTTTCCGCATTGACACCCGTGGAGGGCACGCGCAGAATCGCGCTGCACTCCGGGGGCATTGGCAGACCCCCCGGCTCCAGACGCCCCGCGTCCAAGCGCTGCCTTCGTATGCATTCGCCACTGCGAAGGAGAAATAATGAGCGCCGGTGAACATGCTGTATCCGCAAAAGACCTGATCCAGGCCCGCAACGGCCCTAACCCGCCGCTGCTGATCGACGTGCGTCGCGAAGCGGCATTCCGTGCTGCACCCGACATGGCCGCCGGCGCCCTGCGCCGCGATCCTGCGACCGTGGAAACCTGGGCCGGTGAACTGCCCAAGGCCGCGAGCGTGGCCGTCTATTGCGTGCACGGCCACGAAGTCAGCCAGAACGCTGCGAAAAGCCTGCGCGACCATGGTTTCAAGGCCCATTTCGTCGACGGCGGCATCGAGGAAGGCCTGCGTGCGGCGGGCGATGCGATGCTGGCAAAACCCAGGGATGCCGCCACGCGCTGGATCACCCGCGAACGGCCCAAGGTGGACCGCATCGCCTGTCCGTGGCTGATTCGCCGTTTCATCGATCCGGCGGCGGAGTTCGTCTATGTGCCGGCCCGCGAAGTGCGCGCCGAGGCCGTCAAGCAACAGGCCATCCCCTATGACATTCCCGATGTCGCGTTTTCCCATGACGGCGACCTGTGCAGTTTCGATGCCTTCATCCGCACCTACCACCTGACCGATCCGGCGCTGCGGATGCTCGCGACCATCGTGCGCGGCGCCGACACCGTCCGCCCCGATCTCGCGCCGCAGGCTGCCGGGCTCGCCGCACTGTCGCTCGGCCTGTCACGGCTGATTGGTGACGATCACGCGCAACTGGCGCAGGGCATGATCATGTATGACGCGCTCTACCTGTGGTGCAAGGAAGGTCAGGACGAAAAGCACACCTGGAATCCGGAGATGCTGCGGTGAGCACACCCGACCAAAGCCCGGCGCCGGTTTCTTTTGCCGAAGCCTTCCGTTTCTGGCTGAAGCTCGGCTTCATCAGCTTCGGCGGTCCCGCCGGACAGATCGCGATCATGCACGACGAACTGGTCGAGCGCAGGCGCTGGATTTCCGAGCGCCGCTTCCTGCACGCGCTGAACTACTGCATGGTGCTGCCCGGTCCCGAGGCGCAGCAGCTCGCCACCTACATCGGCTGGCTGATGCACCGCACCTGGGGCGGCATCGTCGCCGGCGGACTGTTCGTGCTGCCCTCGCTGTTCATCTTGATCGCGCTGTCGTGGATCTACATGGCGTGGGGCAACGTGCCGGCCATCGCCGGCATGCTCTACGGCATCAAGCCGGCTGTCACCGCCATCGTCGTCTTTGCGGCACTGCGCATCGGCTCGCGGGCGCTGAAGAACGCCGCGCTGTGGGCCATCGCCGCCGCGGCCTTCGTCGCGATCTTCGCGCTGAAGGCGCCGTTTCCGCTGATCGTCATCGGCGCCGGCATCATCGGTTACTTCGGCGGCCGCCTGAAACCGGCGCTGTTCGCAATCGGCGGCGGGCATGGTGCGGCCGGCACATCGCACGGCCCGGCCATCATCGACGACAACACGCCGGTACCCGGGCATGCGCGCTTCAACAAGGGGCGCTTCGTGCAGGTGCTGGCGATCTCGCTTGCGATCTGGTGTGCGGGACTGGGACTCATCATCGCCATATTCGGCTGGGACAGCACGCTCAGCCACATGGGATGGTTTTTCACCAAGGCCGCACTGCTCACCTTTGGCGGCGCCTACGCGGTGCTGCCCTACGTTTACCAGGCCGCGGTCGAGAACTACCAGTGGCTCACCGCGCCGCAGATGATCGACGGCCTCGCACTCGGCGAAACCACGCCGGGACCACTGATCATGGTGGTGGCGTTTGTCGGCTTCGTCGGCGGCTGGACCACGCAGTTTCTGGGTGCGGACAGCCTGTTCGTCGCCGGCGCGCTGGCAGCCTCGGTAGTTACCTTCTTCACCTTCCTGCCGAGCTTCATGTTTATCCTGCTCGGCGGGCCGCTGGTCGAAACTACCCACGGCGAACTGAAATTCACCGCTCCGCTGACCGGCATTACTGCCGCCGTGGTCGGTGTGATCCTCAACCTCGCGGTGTTCTTCGGCTACCACGTGCTGTGGCCGGCTGGACTCGCCGGCCGCTTCGACTGGCTTTCGGCCGCGATCGGCATTGCCGCCTTCCTCGCACTGTGGCGCTGTAAGATCGGCATCATGCCGGTAATCGGCGTCTGTGCCGCCGTCGGCGTGGCGTGGACGCTGCTGTTCAGCGCCTGAGGTTCGCGATCCAGCGGTCGTAGAGTCGGTCGGCCACCGCGTGCAGCGCCAGCACGTTGGCGTCCATGTTCTCTTTCATTTCCGCCGGCGACTGCACCGAAGGCACGCGCGCAGCGAGCGCGGTAACTTCCTTCTCCCACTCCTGGCACCAGGTGCGGATCAGCTCCGGCGTCATCTCGACATGGCACTGCATGCCGAGGTGCGGGCCGAGCACGTAGGCCTGGTTCGCACAGTGTGCGCTCGACAGGATGCGCGTCGCGCCCTTGGGTATTGCAAACGTCTCGCCGTGCCAGTGATACGAAGTGAAGGTTTTCAGATCCCCCAGCCATTCGCGCGCCTGCGGTCCGTCAATCACATCGACTCGGCCCCAGCCGATTTCCTTGACCGGATTGCGCGTCACCCTGGCCCCCAGCGCCTTGGCGATCAGCTGCCCGCCGAGGCAGTGGCCGAGAACCGGCACCTCGCGAGCCACCGCGTCGCGGATCAGATCGCACACCTGCGCTATCCACGGCAGATCGTCGTTGACACTCATGGGGCCGCCCATGAAGCAGAGTCCCGCATACGCCGAAGCATCGGCCGGCACCGCTTCCCCGGCATCGATTTTGATGACGCGATACGGCAGGTTGCGCCGCTCGAGGACCGTGGCAAAATAGGCTGGACCCTCGGTATTCTTGTGGCGAAATATGGCGACCGGCTTCATCAAAGGATTCACAATGCAATTGCGCCATCTTAAAGCAATCTTCTGCACCGTCCTGCTTGGCGTGCTGCCGGCGCACGCTGCCGACATCAGCGTGGTCGGCCTGTTCAGCGGCAAGGCGGTGCTGGTCATCGATGGCGGCAAGCCGCGCACAGTCGCCGTCGGTCAGTCCACCCCGGAAGGCGTGAAACTGATCAGCGCCAACAGCAATGTCGCCGTCATAGAGCACCAGGGCTTGCGGCAGACACTGGCGCCGGGGGGCGGTACCCGCATCGGCGGCGGCGGTCCGCCGGGCGGCGGCAGCAGCGGTGAAAGCGTGACGCTGGCGGCCGATGCGCGCGGTCATTACGTCACCCTGGGCCAGATCAATGGCGGTTCAGTGCAGTTCCTGGTCGATACCGGTGCCACCGCGATTGCGATCCCGAGTACACTCGCCCGTCAACTCGGCATCAACTATACGGGTGGCGAGCGTGGCTACACCCTGACCGCAAATGGTCGCGCCGCAGCCTACAAGATCACACTGGATACCGTGCGTGTCGGCGACATCACGCTGCATTCCGTCGAAGCAGTGGTCATCGAAGGGGACGGCCTGAAGATCGCCTTGCTCGGCATGAGCTTTCTCAACCGCACCGAGATGAAGCGCGACGGGCAGGCGCTGACGCTGACCAAGCGGTTCTAAACGCGCAACAGATTATTTTTTGCCTGCATCGCCACCCACCATCGCCAGCAGGTGGCCGAACTTGGTGCGCTTGGTGTCGAGATATTTGCGGTTGGCGTCGCGCGGCGGGATGTCGACGGCGACGCGTTCGACGACCTTGAGGCCGTATTTCTCCAGCGCCGCGACCTTGTCCGGATTGTTGGTCATCAGCCTGACTTCGCGCGCGCCGAGGTCGAAGAGGATGTGCGCACCGGAGCGGTAGTCGCGCATGTCGGCGGCGAAACCCAGCGCGTGATTGGCCTCGACGGTGTCGCTGCCCTGGTCCTGCAGCGCGTAGGCGCGGATCTTGTTGAGCAGGCCGATGCCGCGACCCTCGTCAAACATGTAGACCAGCACGCCGCTGCCGGCTTTTTCGATCATCTGCAGTGACGCCTCGAGCTGCTCGCCGCAGTCGCAGCGCTCGGAGCCGAAGACGTCGCCGGTCAGGCACTGAGAATGCAGGCGCACCAATGCCGGCTCGCCCGCCTTGATTTCGCCCTTGACCAGCGCAACGAAAACGTTGGATTCAAGGCTGTCAGCATAGATCACCAGCCTGAAGGTGCCGGCCTTGCTGGTCGGCAGTACGGTTTCCGCCTTGCGCCGGATTACGCGTTCGCTTTCGCGGTAGGCGGCGAGGTCGCTGATATTGAGAATGCGGATCTTGTGTTTGGCGGCAAATTTTTCCAGGTCGGGCATCCGCGCCATGCTGCCGTCGGCATTCATGATTTCGCAGATCACTCCGGCGGGTTTGAGCCCGGCAAGCCGCGCAAGGTCCACCGCCGCTTCGGTGTGGCCGCGCCGCGCCAGCACTCCGCCGTCGACCGCGCGCAAGGTCTGCAGGCGGCCAGGTCTTATCAGATCAGAAGGTTTGGCATTTTCACTGATCGCCACCGCAATGGTTCGTGCGCGGTCGTGCGCCGACATGCCGGAGCTGACGCCTTCACGGGCATCAATCGGCGTGGCGAATGCGGTGCCGAATTTGGTCTGGTTTCCGACATCTTCGGCAATCAGCGAAAGTCCGAGCTGGCGCATACGCTCTTCGGTCAGCGCCAGCGACACCAGACCGCGGCCTTCGCTGGCCATGAAATTGATCGCCTCGGGGGTAGCGCGCTCGGCGGCGACGAACAGGTCGCCCTCGTTCTCGCGGTCGGTGCTGTCGACGAGGATCACCATGCGCCCCTGCCGCACTTCGGGCAGCAGCTGCTCTATCGCGAACTCGCTGGTATTACTGCCGCTCATCGCGGAGAACTACATAAATAATTGTTTTTATTGATATTTTTGACATGCGCTACCTCAGTTCCGCGACGCGATCAGGCGCAGGAATTCGCCGCGGGTGACATCCTTGTTGAACTCGCCGGTGAAAGCCGAGGTCGATGCGATCGAATGCTGCTTCTGGATGCCGCGCATGATCATGCACATGTGCTGCGCTTCGATCACCACCGCGACGCCGGCCGGATCGAGCGTTTCCTGGATGCAGTCGCGGATCTGCACGGTCAGACGTTCCTGCACCTGCAGCCGGCGCGCGAAGGCATCAACCACGCGCGGCACTTTCGACAGGCCGACGATGCGACCCTTCGGGATGTAGGCGACATGCGCCTTGCCGAAGAACGGCAACATGTGATGCTCGCACATCGAATAGACTTCGATGTCGCGCACGATGACCATCTGCTGGTATTCCTCGGTGAACATCGCAGACTTGAGGATGCCCGAGGGATCGAGATCGTAACCGTGGGTCAGGTACTGCAGCGCCTTGGCCACCCGCTCCGGCGTCTTGACCAGACCTTCGCGGTCCGGGTCTTCGCCGATGTCTTTGAGCACGCCGCGGTAATGCTCGGCAATGCGCCGGATTTTCTCCGGGTTGTACTGGTCGTTGCGCGCGTAGCCATCCATCGCGTTCTGTTCGCGCATGTCGCTCGATGGCAGGTTGTCGCCCGGCTTCATCACACCTTGACCTTGGAACGGCGTTCGCGGATCGAATGCGCGATGCCAGTGGCATCGAGACCGACACTGGCCAGTTGCAGCGAAGGATCACCCTGATCAATGAATTTGTCGGGTAAACCCAGTTGCAGTACCGGCACGGTGATGCCCTGGCACTGCAGTGCTTCGATGACCGCGCTGCCGGCGCCACCCATCACCACGTTTTCCTCGATGGTGACCAGCAATTCATGCTTGGCTGCCAGATCGCAAACCAGTTTTTCATCGAGCGGTTTGACGAAGCGCATGTTCGCCACCGTGGCATCGAACTCCGCTGCTGCTTCCAGCGCCGGCGCCAGCATCGAACCGAAAGCAAGGATCGCGATGCCGCCCTTGCCCTGGCGGCGGATTTCACCGCGGCCCACCGGCAAAGCGGTCATTTCCTTCTCCACCGCCACGCCCGGACCGGTGCCGCGGGGATAACGTACCGCCACCGGCGTGTTCATCTGAAACGCGGTGAACAGCATCTGCCGGCATTCGTTTTCATCGGCCGGCGTCATCACCGTCATGTTGGGCAGGCAGCGCAGATAGCTCAGATCAAAACTGCCGTTGTGGGTGGCACCGTCGGCACCAACCAAACCGCCGCGGTCGAGTGCGAAAACCACCGGCAGGTTCTGGATCTGCACGTCGTGGATCAGTTGATCGTAACCGCGCTGCAGGAAGGTCGAATAGATCGCCACCACCGGCTTGTAGCCTTCGCAGGCCACCCCCGCGGCGAAAGTCACCGCATGCTGTTCCGCGATACCCACATCAAAATAGCGCTTGGGATATTGCTGCGCGAACTTCACCATACCCGAGCCTTCGCGCATCGCCGGCGTGATACCGACCAGCCGCGGATCTTTCTCAGCCATGTCGCACAGCCACTCGCCGAACACCTGGGTGTAGCTCGGCTTGCTGACGCCGCCTTTCTTGGCGGTCGCGATGCCCGACTTGTGGTCAAACTTGGAGACGCCGTGATAGAGGATTGGGTCGGCTTCGGCCAGTTTGTAACCCTGGCCCTTGCGCGTCACCACGTGCAGGAACTGCGGGCCCTTGAGGTTGCGGATGTTGTGCAGCGTCGGCACCAGCGCGTCGAGATCATGTCCGTCGATCGGGCCGATGTAATTGAAGCCGAACTCCTCGAACATCGTACTCGGCGTGACCATGCCCTTGACATGTTCCTCGGCGCGGCGCGCGAGGTCACCCAGCATTTTTTCGCCGAGCCCCTTGGCTGCCGAATAGAAGCGGCCCGACATCAGCTTGGCGAGGTACTTGTTCAGCGCCCCCACCGGCGGCGAGATCGACATGTCGTTGTCGTTGAGGATCACCAGCAGGTCGACATCCATGTCGCCGGCGTTGTTCAGCGCCTCGAAGGCCATGCCCGCACTCATCGCGCCGTCGCCGATGATCGCCACCGCGTGACGCGGCTCACCCTTCAGCCTCGCGGCCACCGCCATGCCCAGCGCGGCGCTGATCGAGGTGCTCGAATGCGCGGTGCCGAAGGTGTCATATACCGACTCGGTGCGCTGCGGGAAACCGGATATGCCCTGCCACATGCGCAGGCCCTTCATCGCTTCGCGGCGGCCGGTGAGGATCTTGTGGCCATAGGTCTGGTGGCCGACGTCCCACACCAGGCGGTCGTGCGGCGTGTCGAACACGTAATGCAGCGCGATGGTCAGCTCGACCGTGCCGAGGTTCGACGACAGGTGGCCTCCGGTCTGGCTGACCGACTCGACGAGATACTGGCGCAGCTCCTGTGCGAGGTGCGGCAACTGACTGCGCTCAAGCAGCCGCAGATCGGCCGGCGAGGCGATCGATTTGAGCAGAGCGTAATCAGGTTTGTCCTGATCCCCTGCACCTTCCATGGTCAATGTCCCTGTCATGGCGTCATTGTCTCAAAATTTGCGCAGGACGATGAAATCAGCCAGTTGCGCAAGCCGGGCACCGCGATCGGCGAAAGGCGCAATGGCGGACAAGGCTTCCTCGCGCAATTGTGCGGCCAGAGCCTTGGCCTGGGTGACGCCCATCGCGCTGACGTAGGTCGGTTTGCCCTGCTCGGCATCCTTGCCGGCAGTCTTGCCCAGCGTCGCCGTCGGCGCCTCGGCGTCGAGCACATCATCGACAACCTGGAAGGCGAGGCCGATGGCCTTGGCGTAGCTGTCGATCCGCGCCAGTCCGGCGTCATCGAGCCCGCTGCCGCAGCGTGCGCCGAGCACGGCGGCGGCGCGGATCAACGCACCGGTCTTGTGGATATGCATGAATTCGAGTTCGGGTACAGAGAGCGTCTCGCCGACCGCGGCAAGGTCGATGGCCTGGCCACCCGCCATGCCACGCGAGCCTGCCGCGATGCCCAGCAGGCGGATCATGTCGAGTTGCGCGGTCGCCTCATCGGCAAGCCGGTATTCGCCGAGCAGCTGGAACGCGAGGCTCTGCAGTGCGTCCCCCACCAGCAGCGCTGTGGGCTCGTCAAATTCAACATGGCAGGTCGGCTTGCCGCGACGGAGCACGTCGTCGTCCATGCACGGCAGATCGTCGTGCACCAGCGAGTAGGCGTGGATGATTTCCACCGCCGCTCCCGCCACCGTCACCCGTTCGGGATCGGCTTTTGACACTTCGCCGGCGGCATAGGCCAGCAGCGGACGCACCCGCTTGCCGGCACCGAGTACCGCGTAGCGCATTGCTGCGTGCAGCCGCGACGGCGCGATGTCGGCCGACGGCAATACCTTGTGCAGAAACGCTTCGATGCGGTTCTGCCCGGCCGCAACCCAGGTCTGGAAATCGGGAACTGTCACGAAAAACGGGATTTACTGTTCGGCGCCGCCGAAGTTCTTCAGCACGCCGTTTTCGAGGATTTTGACCTGCTGCTGCGCGTCCTGCAGCTGGCCCTGGCATATCTTCAGCAATTCAGCGCCGCGTTTGTACGCAGCCAGCGACTGTTCAAGCGGCATCTGGCCTTCTTCCATGGCCTCGACGATTTTTTCAAGTTCTGCGAGCGCGGATTCGAAAGTCGGCGCGTTCTGGTTTTTGGGCGACTTGGACATAGGGGATCGCCTCAATGGCGGGACCGAAAGATTAACGCAATCAGGGAGTTGCGGTCAACGCGCCGAAAGACTGGCCCCAGACCTGCTAACCGCCTTTACCGTTCTCCGCTCGATCTATTACTGCCCGCGGAATCAGGCTGAGTTTTACCAGTGGTTTCAGCGATTCGTCGCTTCTGGTCTTGCAGAACTCGCGGACCGCCAGAAAAGCCTGCGCCGCCGCGGTTTCATCCCAGAACCAGCGATCTATGGCTTTGGCCGCGAGATTGCCGGGCTGCGCGGCGGCGGCCTCAAAGTAGTACGCCTTGATATCGTCACAGGCGCGCTTCACGGCCACCCCTGCGGTCAGACCCGTCACTGCCCGCGGTGCAGGCTTGTCCCCCAGATAAGCCTCCACATGCCGTACCGCATCATCCACCGTGCCGAACACTCCGACCGTAGTGCGGCCGCGGCGTTTGCGTGCGAGGTCGTACCACGATGCCAGTTGCGCAACTTCTTCGCGAAATACACTGGCAAGATCGCTGCCGCTCGCCGCTGCGAAGCTTACCGGACAGGAGAATCCGCTTTCAGCGGCAGAGGAATCCGGCGCATCCTCGGGAAAATCTTCCAGCACCGGACCCGACGGCTTTTCGAACAACGCCAGCAGGTGACGGAGCACTCTGCCCTGGAATTCCGGTTCGTTCGGGGTGCCGAACGGGCGCCCGAGCATGAACGGCACCCACAATGCCCGCGACGGTTTGATCGCGGCAGTCTGCTCGCGGATCAGGCTGATCTGCGCCGTCGGCACGCCTTCGCGCTCGATGTAGTGCCCCAGTGCGCCCACGGCGCACGTGCAATTGGGTCAGACCGGTGTCAGCAGCACCGCATCGACACGGTCTTTTTTCAGCAGACCTGCAAGTTCTCGCGCCTTGGTTTCCAGCGCGCGGATTGGCGCTGCACCCATGAAAGCATAATGAAATTCCGACACCGATCCCACCACGCCCTCGGCCTGCAATTCGCGCAGGCGGTCGAGCGGAAACACGACGTTGACGTCTTCCTGGAAACCGCTGCGGTCGAAATTCACCGAGCTGTGGCTCATGATCAAGTCGGCATGCGGGGTGTCGCCCGGAATCACGCGATAATCCGCCGCTCCCGGAGGAAACGGACGATCACCACGCACGTGCACGCCCGAAGTGGTGATGATCGCGACCCGCCGCTCGCGCAGCGGTGGTCCCGGAACGAACGGGGTCGCGCCGAAGTCGGGCAAGTCACGGATCTTGTCCAGGTGGTGCTGACGCTCGAATTCCGGCAGATCACTCAGTCGCGCCATGGCATCCCCTTTTTCCCGGCAACCGTATTCAGCGCTGGTGCTTGCCCACCTTCCAGCCGCTTTTCGCCAGATGCTTCTCGCCGACGTGGATCGGCTCTTCTTCCAGCGGCGTCGCCATGGTGTCGTTCCAGCGGTTCATGAAACCGAACATCGCGATTACGCCGACGATCTCGACGATCTGTCCCTCCGACCAGTGCTTCTTCAGCTCAGCAAACATTTCGTTAGTCACCTCGTTGGGCTGGGCGGCACCGGCAATCGCCACCTCGAGCGCCGCGCGTTCCGCGTCGGTGAACAACGGACTGGTGCGGAACTCCCACACCGCCTCGACTTTTTTTGCATCGGTTCCCAGCTGGAGCGCCGCCCCA
>Ga0222713_10004558_pt1 | contig 13850 bp, 9 predicted proteins | sample C33_649DmetaG_FD_165061 | JGI IMG/M metagenome (GOLD analysis project Ga0222713, IMG submission 165061) | Estuarine water microbial communities from San Francisco Bay, California, United States - C33_649D | ecosystem: Environmental > Aquatic > Marine > Unclassified | place: USA: California...
CACGACGAGCTGACCCTGGAACTGGTGCATTTCTGGACGCTGCACGCCTACGACCACTACCACTACAAGGGCCAGACGCTGCCCGGCGGACACCTGCGCGAGCTGATCCGTGAGGAGCTGTACGAACGGCTGACCGGCGAGCATGCGCCCTACAACCTCAAGTTCGTTACCAACGGCGTGGCCTGCACCACCGCCAGCGTGATCGCGGCGGCGCTGAACATCCGCGATCTGGACGCCATCGGGCCGGCCGAGGTCGAGCAGATCCAGCGCCTGCATATCCTGCTGGTGATGTTCAACGCCATGCAGCCCGGCGTGTTCGCTCTCTCTGGCTGGGATCTGGTCGGCGCCCTGCCGCTGGCACCGGAGCAGGTCGAGCACCTGATGGGCGACGGCGACACGCGCTGGATCAACCGTGGCGGCTATGACCTGGCGGACCTCGCACCCGAGGCGTCGACGTCCGCCGAAGGTTTGCCGAAAGCCCGCGCCTTGTACGGCAGCCTGGCCGAGCAGCTGCAGCACGGCGGCTCCTTCGCCTGCCAGCTCAAACGCATCCTCAGCGTGCGTCAGGCCTACGACATCGCCGCGAGCAAGCAGATCCTGATTCCCGATGTGCAGGCGCCGGGGCTGCTGATCATGGTTCACGAGCTGCCGGCCGGCAAAGGCGTACAGATCACCGCACTGAACTTCAGCGCCGAGACCATCAGCGAAACCGTCTGCCTGCCCGGCGTGGCGCCCGGCCCGGTGGTGGACATCATCCACGAGCGCGTGGAAGGCGACCTCACCGAGAACTGCGAGCTGACCTTTAACCTCGACCCTTACGAAGGCCTGGCCCTGCGCGTGGTGAGCGCGGCATCGCCGGTGATCTGAAGGCCCTCTTCGCGAGCCCCGGGCGCACGGCTATAGTGCGCACCGGCCCGGGGCTCGCCCTCGCCTTCGAGGACTTCGCGTGTCGTTCACTCCGCTTCTTCGCCGCCTTTCCCTGCTGCTCGCTTGCCTGGTGTGGGCCGGCATTCCGGCTATGGCACAGACGGCATGCCCGCCCGGCCAGCAGCCAATCTGCCTGAGCGGCAGCTGCCTCTGCGTGCCCGGCTCCGCCAGCGACACCCAAGCCGTGTACGACCGCGTGCAGCGCATGGCCGCGCTGGCGCTGCAGAACTGGATTCAGCAATCGCGGGATCGCCTGGTGGCCGGCGGTGTCGAGCCGATGCCGCTGCATATCCGCTCGCAGCTCGAACCCTTCTTCGATCTCGCGGTGCTGGAAAGCGCGAACTACCGCGTCGGCGATGAAGTGGCGCTGAATGCCGGCAACACCCTGCTGCGCAACCCCGACGTCAACGCCGTGACCCTGATCGACGTCATCGTCTTCCGCCACGCCAGCGATGCGCAGGACAACGTCGCGCTCTGGGCCCATGAGCTCAAGCACGTCGAACAGTATCTGGATTGGGGCGTCGCCGAGTTCGCCCGACGCTACACGCTGGATCATCGCGCCGTGGAACAGCCGGCCTATGCGCTGGAAATCGAGGTGGAAAAGGCGCTGGATGCGCAACGCTGAGCGATGCGCTCGCGCCGTGTCGGATGCGCTGCGCCCGGCTTCAGCGGATCGGATCGGATCGGCCGCGGCGCAGTCAGATGCCATACAGATACCGCCAACAGGAGCCGAGCCATGAGTGTGACCGTGACCAAGCTCGAAGGCGACGACATTCCCGAGCATCTGCGCCACCCGGATATTGCCATGGTCTATCGGGTCACCGATGCCGATGGCAACAGCCGCTACCTGACCGACGACGTCGAAGCCGCGCAGCTGGCGGTCAGCATCAGTGACCGCCAGCAGCTAAAGCCCGACGCCTGACGCCGGGCCTTGGCTTTCAGCCCGCCAGTACCGAATCCACCAGCGCCTTGGCCTCGGCCTGAATGCGCGCCAGGTGCGCTTCGCCTTCGAAACTCTCGGCGTAGATCTTGTAGACGTCCTCGGTGCCGGACGGCCGTGCGGCGAACCAGCCGTTCGCCGTTTCCACCTTCAGCCCGCCAATGGCCGCGCCGTTGCCCGGTGCCTCGGTGAGGATGCGCGTGATCGGCTGGCCGGCCAGCTCCTTCGCCGAGACCTGCGACGCGGACAGCTTGCCCAGGCGTGCCTTCTGCTCGCGGTTGGCCGCGGCGTCGATGCGCTGATACACCGGCGCGCCGAAGCGGTCGGTCAGCGCCTTGTAGCGCTCGCTCGGGTCCTTGCCGGTGACTGCGGTGATCTCCGCGGCGAGCAGGCCGAGGATCAGCCCGTCTTTGTCGGTGGACCAGGCGCCACCCTGCTTGTCGAGGAACGAAGCGCCGGCCGATTCCTCGCCGCCGAAGCCCAGGCTGCCATCCATCAGGCCGTCGACGAACCACTTGAAGCCCACCGGTACCTCCACCAGGCGACGCTCGATGCCGGCGGCGACGCGGTCGATCATCGACGAGGACACCAGCGTCTTGCCGATGCCGGCCTCGGCGCTCCAGCCCGGGCGATGGGTGAACAGGTATTCGATGGCCACCGCCAGGTAATGGTTGGGGTTCATCAGCCCGCCGGAGCGGGTGACAATGCCGTGGCGGTCGTGGTCGGTGTCGCAGGCGAAGGCCACGTCGAAGCGGTCCTTGTTCTCGATCAGCCCGGCCATGGCATGTGGCGAGCTGCAGTCCATGCGGATCTTGCCGTCCCAGTCCAGGCGCATGAAGCGGAAGGTCGGGTCGACCACCGTGGACAGCACCTCCAGCGGCAAACCGAAGCGCTCGGCGATGCGCGGCCAGTAGTGCACACCGGCGCCGCCCAGCGGGTCGACGGCGAACTTCAGGCCCGAGCCGCGGATGGCGTCGAGGTCGATCACCCGCTCCAGCCCGCCGACATAGGCGTCGATGAAATCGAAGCGCTGGGTGGTCGAGGCCTTCAGCGCCTGGCGGTAATCCATGCGCTTGACGCCATCGAGACCGGCGACCAGCAGCGCATTGGCGCGTTCCTGAATCCACTTGGTCACACCGGTGTCGGCCGGGCCGCCGTTGGTGGGGTTGTACTTGAAGCCGCCATCGCCCGGCGGGTTGTGCGACGGCGTGATGACGATGCCATCGGCCAGGCCGCTGGTGCGGCCGCGGTTGTAGCTGAGGATCGCGTTGGAGATCGCCGGGGTCGGTGTGTAGCCCGGCTCGCCGTTGGTTTCGCTGCAGCCGGCGTCGATGCGCGTCTCGATGCCGTTGGCCGCGAGCACTTCCAGCGCCGAGATGAACGCCGGTTCGGACAGCGCGTGGGTGTCCATGCCCATGAACAGCGGGCCGTCGATGCCTTCCTGGCGGCGGTAATCGCAGATCGCCTGGGTGGTGGCGAGGATATGCCACTCGTTGAAGCTGCCCTTGAGCGAGGAGCCACGGTGCCCGGAGGTGCCGAACGCGACCTGCTGCGCCGGGTCGGACGGGTCCGGCCGGTCGCTGTAGTAGCGCGCCACCAGGCGCGGCAGGTGGGTCAGGGTGTGCGGGTCGGGCAGGCGTCCTGCGTTGGCGGCGATACTCATCGGTCAGTCCTGTGCGAAAAGGCGGTACGCCGGCCCAGGCGGGCGTGGCGCGAAGCGAATGAAACGCCAGTCGGCGCCATTTATCCAGAGCTTCGACCGCATCAGCGCCGGCGGTTCCATGCGCGGCGTTATCCGGCCTGCGACGCCACGGCGCAACCAGGGCCATGCGCGCTCGTCGCCCCGCCGGAACCTCCACCGCAGCCCCCTTTCCACTGCTTAGCGGCTCGCGTTCGCGAGCCCGTGACCAGGAGGTTGTCACATGAACGTCGACGAACGAATCCGCCAGCGCCTATGAGATCTGGCAAGCCGAAGGCCAGCCGGAAGGCAAGGAAAGCGAGCATTGGCAACAGGCCCGTGAGGAAATCGAACCCTTCTACAAGGAAGGCGACGCCGAGGCAGGCAGTGTGGAAAGCAGTGTGGCGATACCCATGCCGAAATCGGACAACATGCATTAATCACGCAGGCTGGGCGGCGAAGGCGCAGCAGGCGTCGTCCCGCCCGAATCTGCTGCCACGTTCTCACCCTTCCCATCCTCTGCCCCGGCGCGCTGGAGCCTGCCGCTGCGCGCTGCTAGAGTGCCGCCGCTTGCCAACCACCGGCTGACAGGACGTCTGCCCAGCCACCGCACAGGATGCCTCCATGAAAAAGCTCGCACTCGCCGTTGCCGTACCTCTGGCCCTCTTCGGCGCCGCCACCTTCTACACCAGCACCCAGGTCGAATCGACCGCCCGTGATGCCGTCGACCAGGCCAACCTCAAGCTGCGCGAGATGGGCGTCGGCGCCGGTGCCGAGGTCGGCCTCACCCTGCTCAGCTTCGAACGCGGCCTGCTCTCCAGCACCGCGCGTTACCAGATCGACATCGAAGTGGCGGACGACGAAGGCAACACCGAACACTACGCCCTGCTGCTGCAGGATCGCCTCGAGCACGGCCCCTTCCCCGTCTCCCGTCTGAGCCGCGGTCAGCTGATGCCGGTCGCCGCGCAGAGCCATTTCGAACTCGAACGCACGCCGCTGACGCAGAAGCTGTTCGATGCCGCCTCCGGCGAAGTGCCGCTGGTGGGTGACGTGACCATCGGCTACGACGGCGGCCAGGCCGGCGATCTGCGCACCGCCGCGCTGAACATCGAGGACGAAGACGGCAGCGTGCGCATCGCACCGGCCAACCTCAACTTCGAGGCGAACAAGGACGGCAGCGACGTACGCATGGACGGTGAACTGGCGGAAGTCGACATCGACCTGCAGCGCAGCGACAGCGGCCAGCCGGTACAGGTGAGCCTGCGCGGCATCGGCTTGAGCGCCGACAAGCAGGATTATGACGCGGGCTTCGGCTTCGGCCCGTCCGCCATCACCCTGGAGCGCATGGAGATCAAGGCCGGCGACGAACCTGCCGTGGTCATCCAGCAGGCCTCCGTCGAGGAGTCGCTGAGCCGCGGCAGCCGTGGCCTCGACCAGACCATCGCCTACCGCATCGGCGAGGTCAGCGCCAAAGGCCAGGCCTTGCGCAACCTCACCCTCGCCTTCAGCCTGCGCAACCTCGAGGAAAGCAGCCTCAAGGCGCTGGTCGCGAGCTACAAGGCAATCCTCGACAGCAGCGCCACGCCGGAGGAATCCTTCGCCGGCATGACCGCCGCCCAGCAGCAGGAACTGCAGGCGCACGGCCTGCAGTTGCTGGAACACAAACCCACCCTGGCCCTCGACGAGTTCGGCTTCGAGACCGCCCACGGCTCGGCCCGCCTGTCCGTCGTGCTCGACCTGCAATCGCCGAGCGCAGAAGCCTTCACCCCGGATGCGATGATCACCAGCATGCTCGCCTCGCTCAAGGCCGAAGCCGGTATCGACAAAGACCTGGTGCGCGACATCGCCGGGCTGGTCGCGCAGAACAACCAGCCTGACGGCCAGCTCGATAAGGCGGCACTGCAGCAGGAAACCGACGCCGCCACCGAGCTGTTCAGCGGCATGGCGCTGAACACCGGCTGGTCGCGCCTGGAAGGCGAACGCCTGGTCAGCTCGCTGCATTACGCCGACAACCGCGTGACCTTCAACGGCCGCGAAATGAGCGTGCAGGAATTCATCGGCTTCGCCTTCGGTTCGGCGCAGAACGCCGGTCTGCTCGGCCAGTAAGCGTCAGCCTGCGGATGCGTCCGCAGTGACAGAAGACCCCGCGGCCCTGTTCAGCACCTCGCTGGCAGGGCCGTGTCGCTTTGGGCCGCTTGCGGACGTTCCAATCACGCCCACCCCCTGAAACCGCCCTACCCCCAACCCCGGTTACGCGATCGCTGACTCTCATCCTCTCGCGGCCGCAACCTGCATCTACCCGCGCCCGCACGCCTGGGCGGATCGCCCATCGCGTCACGCTATTCCGATATTCTCCTGCGCTCCGTCCGGTTGCTGGAACCATCGTCGCCCTTGCCGCCTCTGCTGAATATGACCAATGCGCAAGGCTGAGTCGGGACATAGCCGATTCCGCTCTGACGCACCGAGAGAACGCACGCCCATTCACACTATTAAACCTCTGGCAGATGGAAGCGCCCGGCCGAGGTTTCATTCAAGGGTTCCGCTAGTCCGATGACGCAGACGCTCAACTATCAGGCGATATTCGAAGCCGTCCCCAACCTGCATCTGATCCTCGCGCCTGATCAGGATTTCACCATCCTCGCTGCAAGCGACGCGCAACTGCGCGCCACCCACACGCGCAGGGAAGAAAGCGTGGGCCGACCGGTATTCGACGTGTTCCGCAAGAATCCGGACGATCCAACCGAGTTCGGCACCGGTGTACTGCGCGACTCGCTTGAGCGTGTGCTGCGCAGCCGCGCGCCGGATCGCATGGCGATCACCCGCTACGACATCCCCCGGCCCGCAGCGCTGGGCGGCGGTTTCGAGCTGCGCTACTGGCGGCCGCTGAATGTTCCGGTGCTCGATCAGCGGGGTGAGGTGCTCTACATCATCCACCAGGTCGAAGACGTGACCGAGGAGGTCCAGCGGGAGCACAGCGACAGTCTCAGCCACTTCGAGGAGCGTTTTCGCGCTGCGTTGCTCGCTTCCGGCATCGGCACCTTCACCTGGTTTCTCAGTGATGGCAGCCTCAGCCTGGACAGCTCGCTGGAGCAGATCTTCCATCTGCCACTTGGGCAGCAGGTCACCAGCGTCGATGGCTTCGTCCAGCAGGTCCATCCCGATGACCGTGCACATGTGCGCCTGGCCTTCGACCATTACGCCAAGGGCGATGACTTCACCGCGGAGTTTCGCCTGGTGAATGCCGGTGCGGAATGCTGGCTGGCCTGCAAGGCCAAGGCCTTTCGCGATGCCAACGGCACGCTCGCCTATGTCGCCGGCGCCTGCACCGACATCAGCGCACGCAGGTATGCCGAAGACGCGCTGCGCGTCAGCGAGAACAGCCTGCGCCAGCTCAACGAGACCCTCGAAGCGCGGGTGGCCACCGAGGTCACCGAGCGCAGCCGCGCCGAAGAAGCCCTGCGCCAGGCGCAGAAGATGGAAGCCGTCGGCCAGCTCACCGGCGGTATCGCCCACGATTTCAACAACCTGCTGACCGGCATCATCGGCAGCCTCGACCTGATGCAACGGCGCCATCAGCGTGGTGAGCCGCTGGAGCTGGAGCGCTATATCGGCGCCGCCGTCACCTCTGCACAGCGCGCCGCCGCGCTGACGCAGCGCCTGCTGGCCTTCTCGCGGCGGCAAACGCTCAACCTCAAGCCGGTCGACGTCAATCAGCTGGTGGCCTCGCTGGAGGATCTGTTCCATCGCACCACAGGTGAGAACGTCCGGATCGAGACGCGCCTCAGTGCCGGGCTGTTGCCCGCCTGCATGGACGTAAACCAGCTCGAGAGCGCGCTGGTCAACCTCGTCATCAATGCGCGCGATGCCATGCCCTATGGCGGGCGGATCACCCTGTCCACCGCGAGCTACACCATGGGCAAGACGCCCGATCCGAAGCGCCGCGGCCTGACCGAAGGGGAGTACGTATTGCTCAGCGTTAGCGACACCGGCACCGGCATGGAGCCGAATGTCATGGCGCGCGCGTTCGAGCCATTCTTCACCACCAAACCCATCGGCCAGGGCACCGGGCTCGGACTGTCGATGGTGTATGGCTATATCAAGCAGGCCAAGGGCTACATTCAGATCGAGTCCGAGCCGGACATCGGCACGCGGGTGCACCTCTACCTGCCGGTGCATCAGGGCGAAGTCACCGCCCTCGCCCACGAACCCGAACGCACGCCCACAGGCGCCGGCGAAACCATCCTCGTGGTCGAGGATGAGCCCGTGGTCCGCTCGCTGGTGGTCGAGGTGCTGAACGAGCTGGGCTATGAAACGCTGGAGGCCGGCGAAGCCAGCGAAGCGCTCTGCATCACCGAGAGCGAGCAGCGCATCGACCTGCTGATCTCCGACGTCGGCCTGCCCGGCATGAACGGCCGGCAACTGGCCGACATCGCCCGCCAGCAACGCCCCGGCCTGAAGGTGCTGTTCGCCACCGGCTATGCCGAGAGCTTTGCCGCCAATGATTTTCTCGGCCCGGACATGGCGGTGATCACCAAGCCCTTCGCCATCGACGTCTTCGCCAACAAGGTTGGCGAGATGCTCGGCAACGGCTGAGGCGTGGCCGGCTACGCGCCCAGGCGCTCGCTGAGAAAGTCGATAAAGCAGGCGATGCGCGAGGCCAGTGCGCTGTTGCGGTAATACACCGCATTGATCGGCTGGCGCACGTCGACACGCTGCGCCGCCAGCACCTCGACCAGCTCGCCGCGCTGGCGATCCTTCTCGGTCATGAAGTCGGACAGGCACACCAGCCCCTCACCGGCCAGCGCCAGTTCACGCGCCGTATCGCCGCTGGAGACACGCAGCGCCGGGGTGATCCGCCAGCTCTCCCCCAGCGCATGGCGCAGCGGCCAATCGTTGAGGCGGTCCGGCTCGGTAAAGCCGATCAGGCTGTGATCCGCCAGGTCCTCGACCTGCTGCGGCACGCCATGCCGCTGCAGATAGGCCGGGCTCGCCAGCACCCGGCGCATGGTGTGGCACAGCGGCCGCGCATGCAGGCTGGAATCCGGCAGCGGGCCGATGCGGATGGCCAGATCGGTGCGCCGCTCCAGCAGGTCGATGATGCGGTCGTCGCTGTACAGCTCCAGCTCGATCTGCGGGTAGCGCGCGCGAAAGTCGCCGATCAGCGGTGCGATCACATGCAGCATGAACGGCGAGGCGGTGTTGACCCGCAGACGCCCCGCCGGTGTCTGCCGCCGCAGCGCCATCTGCTCCTCGGCCTCCTCCACGCTGGCCAGAATGCGCCGCGCCTGCGCCAGGAACACCTCGCCCTCCTCGGTCAGCTCGAGGCGCCGCGTGGTGCGGCGCAACAGCGTCACCGCCAGCTTGTCCTCCAGGCGACTCAACGCCCGGCTGACGCCCGAAGCGGTCTGTTCCAGCTGCACGGCAGCGGCGCTGATCGAGCCACTGTCGACCACGCTGACAAAGGCGAGCATTTCATCGAGGTTGGTTTTCATCGGTGGGAATCGCATCGAATGGCGGGCGGGAGCAACGAGTCTGGCGGCACTACTTCGTGGCGGCAACCGAACCGGAGCGGCCGCCCGGCGGCAGGCCCGTCGATCAGTCGCCGCCGAGGCGCGCCACGGCCTCAAACGCCCTTTTCATTCGGCCCCGGCACATTCACCCCGTCCAGCGTGGAACGGCTGTCGCCAGCGCCATCGGTGATCACGCTGAAACTGCCATCGGTCTCCAGCACCACCGCCTCGATCCCATCCAGCGCGGCCAGCCCCTGGCTGCGCGCGGCGGCCCGCACCTCGTCCTCGGTCACCCGCGCCACGCGCATGGCATCGCCGAGAAAACGCCCGCGAAAGAACAGTAACGCCGGCTCGCCCGTCACCGTACGCCGCACCCACGCCACCCGCACGCTGGACCAGGTGACCACGTACTGCAGCCCGATCAACAGCGCGAACGCCAGCACCCCTTCGGCCAGCGACACATCGCGATTGAGCAGAATCGTCGCGAAGGTCGAACCCAGCGCCACCGTCACCACCAGATCGAACGCATTCATCTTCGACAACGTCCGCCGCCCCGACAGACGCAACAACAGCACCAGACTGATATAGGCCAGCACACCGACCACCAGCGTGCGTATCAGCGTCGTTCCGCTACTGAAAAACATGCCTTCCACAATCACCTCCATAACTGACCCATGCAGGGGTGGACCGGGTAAGCGGGCGGAAAGTGCAAACGGCGCGAATTGCCGCGCGTCAGGCGACAGTGTGAAAACCGAGGATTAATCCATGGTCTGCTTTACCCATACGGAAGCAGTGGCTAATGTGCCATCACGCGCAGCAACTGCGCACTCGATCACGGTTCCGCTGCGACGCTACGGTCTGCACCGGTCCGCTACCAAGGAAGGTACAGATGACGCGCTTTTTTACTGTTTGCTCGCAATATCAGTTCGACATACCCGGAGAGCGGTGTTTTGCCGAGCGGCTTGAAAGCTGCTGGAAGACGACTACCTCTGCTGGAGCAACGTCCCGGTCGGGCGCCAAGGCGCGCTATCCCTACTTCGTCGTGCTGCATCCGCGTCACACCACCAGCGGGCTGAAGACCGTAGCTAACCCGATGCTGCAAGCGCACACCTACTTCAAAAGAAGTCGACATGGTGTTCAAGAAAGATCTGCTGCTGGGCGGAGAAAAAATAAATCTGTCCCCTTTTTCTTCTACCTACGGCAGGTCAAAGAAATCTGTCAATTTTATTTTCCACGTTGTGCTTTTCATTCTTATCAATAGCGGGGAGGTTTAATTGATATGTCGCATAAAGAGAAGAAAGGGCATAAGCCTAAAAATAAAGGTGCGATTGCCTCCCATAAAAAAGTTGGGAGCAAGTTGGTCGCTCCGTTTAATCTAATCCCAAATACCAGTCACGTCTCATGGATGAATGATAGGCTGCCTTGTATGGTTTGGGGCGGTTTATTGATTAAAGGAATAGGAAGAGAACGAGCGTTAGAGGTATTCAGGCAAATTGGGCTTCATTTTGGCAATGTCTTTCGTGTGAAAGAAGATCGAGTTTGCAATTTGCCGAGAGTGGGCCTTTATGGCTTGTCGATGTTGGATTGCGATCTCCGAGATAAATTCTTCGAAGTGCTTTTTTCAGAACACGGAGTTTTAGATGCATTAAAGCCATTAATGTTAATTGATGGTCTACCTCTATCAGAGGAATGGGAGAAGCACCTGGGCCTAGTTTCGGGAAATGAAGGCGCTCTATGGACTTCGTTAGCGGAAGCTGTATTAGTTCTTTTAGATCATCAGTCCCAAGAGTCTACAGATTGCCGATGGGCATATATGATACCCATTGTGAACTCTGGGAAGTTTCATCTTCAAGACGAAGAGCAGTTCCGAGAATTTATTGAGTATCCATATTACGAAGATCAGCGAAAGGTAAGGCCATTTATCCGTGCGACAGAAATGCAATTTGGCGGCGGGATGATGGATAAAGAATATGTAGATCGCAAGATAGAGTGGTCTAAAGTTTTTTGGAGTGAATGTAAGAAAAAAACTGAATGCTTTGCTCCTGATCCTAAGAAAGCGACTGTAGAGTATGACTTGCATGGAACGGTCATAGCAGTTCGGGATTTATGGAATGAATTGTCAGATCATTTCGCTGATACCGACAAGTTTACTCATGTTCAGCCAAAGCGTGATGCCTCGTTCGGTTTTTGCTTCTATGCTTTAGCTATAGCTCAGGAAGGATTGGCATCTTCAGGAAAGTTGCTTACGGCGAAACTGGCACTGAGAATGCTGGCGGAAATATACATTACATTCAGTTATCTAAATAGTGCTGGTGATATAAAACTATGGAATGTCTATAGGGCTTATGGAGCAGGCCAAGCAAAACTGACGTTCCTAAAACTAGATGAAGTTTTAGAAAATGCACCGGGCTACCTTAAGAAACAAAACATTGAAGCCTTGGCGAATGAAGACATATATATGGACTTCCAAGATATCAATTTGGGTAATTGGGCAAAAATTGATCTTCGAACAATGTCGCAAGTAGCGCGCTGTAAAGACATATACGACGCTTATTATTCATGGCCATCGTCATACGCTCACGGACAGTGGTGCGCGGTGAGAGATGTAGTCTTTACTACGTGCCATAATCCTCTTCACAGGCTTCATAGAATTCCACGCTCAGCGCCTAGATACGAGGATGGAGCCGAAGAAGATATAATTTTGCTCATCAACAAAATATTAGACCTGCTCAGCAGCATTTATCCGGTATTCGAAAAAAGAGCAAAATTGGTAACGAAAAAATAAGGAATTGCTATTGATAGAGAGATAGCTAGCGAGGAAAAGAAACGGGAAGGGACAGATTTTATCTACCATCAAGTGGCTAGCTTCATAACACCCTGGCACTTTCTTCGGCGTAGCCCTCAATCCCACAAGGCAAAAAACCATGCAGCTAACGACACTCCTTGTCCCAAGTTATACGCAAATGCTCAAAACTCTCTCAGGCTGGCTGAAGAAGGCGCAGGCCCAGCAACCGGAAGCTGAGGCGCAGGCGTTGTTATCTGCGCGGCTGGCGCCGGATATGTTTCCGCTGTCGACTCAGGTTCGCTTTGCCTGTGTGCAGGCGAGGGAGGCCGTTTGCCGGCTGAGAGGCGAGGCCTTCCCGGCTGTTATCAACGAGATGCTGGACGAGGGGCGGCAGGCTGGCGAGCGGCCGGGCACGCTGGCTGATGCCTATGCCCGGATCGATGAAACGGTGGCGTTGCTCGACGGCCTCGCCGCCGATGCGCTGGATATGGACGCGGACAAGCCAATCGCCCACGAGCTGGCAAACGGGATGATATTCGACCTGACCGCGGACCAGTACGCCCGTGACTGGACGCTGGCGCAGTTCTATTTCCACGTGATGACCGCGTATTCGATCCTGCGTAAGGAAGGGATCGAGCTGGGCAAGGCGGATTATGTGGCGCACATGCTGCCGTATCTGCGGCCGGAATCGATTCCCAAGGGGTAGCGAGGTAGCCTGGAAGTAGCGCGTGGAAAAGGCTTCGCCGTTTTCCACCCTACGCATGCGCGGTGTCGGCAGAGGCGGGCGAGTGGCGTAGGGTGGACAACGCTGCGCTTGTCCACCGATGCGAATCGACGGGCAGGGCAGGTGGTTGGCGAAACGCTCGCGGGCTCGGGGCGTCCAACCGGAATGCCGCACCCGAGCGGTCGTATTTGCGAACGACGTTCGCCCACCTCGCCACGAAGCAGACCTCCCCATGCTGTTCCGCCGTTTCGAAAACCTGATCGATGTCTTCAAGCCCAGCCCGGACGTCGCGCCGCCGGCCGGGATGCTGCGCTTCTATGCGCATTACCTGAAGCAGGTCTGGCCGTTGATGACCGCCGTGCTGGTGGTCGGCTTTTTTGCGGCGCTGATCGAGGTGGCGCTGTTCAGCTTTCTCGGCCAACTGATCGACATGGCCCAGACGACCGATGACGCGCGGACCTTCTTCACTGAGCACCGCAACGAACTGCTGTGGATGGCGGCGGTGGCGCTGGTCATCCGGCCCCTGGTATTCGGCCTGCACAACCTGCTGACGCATCAGGCGATCAACCCGGGGCTGACCAATCTGATCCGCTGGCAGAACCACCGCTACGTGCTCAAGCAGAGCCTGAACTTCTTCCAGAACGACTTCGCCGGGCGCATCGCCCAGCGGGTGATGCAGACCGGGCCGTCGCTGCGCGATTCGGCCATGCAGGTGATCGATGCGCTGTGGCATGTTGTGGTCTATGCGGGCAGTGCGCTGTATCTGTTCGCCGCCGCCGACCTGCGCCTGATCGTGCCGTTGCTGCTGTGGATCGTCGGCTACAGCGCCGCGCTCTGGTATTTCGTGCCGCGCATCCGCGCACGCTCGGCGGCGGCTTCCGCGGCGCGTTCGAAGGTGATGGGGCGGGTGGTGGATGGCTACAGCAACGTCGCCACGCTCAAGCTGTTCGCCCATTCGCGGGAGGAGGAGAGCTACGCCCGCGAGGCGATGCAGGAGCTGCTGGGCAAGTTCCGTCTGCAGTCGCGCGTGATCACCAGCCTGGATTTCCTCATCACCTGCATGAACGGCCTGTTGATCGTCGGCACCGGCGCGCTGGCGCTGTGGCTGTGGAGCGAGGCGCTGATCACCACAGGCGCCATCGCCCTGGCGCTGGGCCTGGTGATCCGCATCAACAACATGGCCGAGTGGATCATGTGGGTGGTCAACGGCATCTTCGAGAACGTCGGCACCGTGCAGGACGGCATGAAGACCATCGTCCAGCCGCGCGACGTGCTCGACCCCGAGG
>Ga0222713_10004559_pt1 | contig 13845 bp, 17 predicted proteins | sample C33_649DmetaG_FD_165061 | JGI IMG/M metagenome (GOLD analysis project Ga0222713, IMG submission 165061) | Estuarine water microbial communities from San Francisco Bay, California, United States - C33_649D | ecosystem: Environmental > Aquatic > Marine > Unclassified | place: USA: California...
ACGGAATCGACCGATCAGACGCTCTTCCAGATTCGGGATGGCGTCGGGGACGCGGTCCGAGGAGATGACGATCTGCTTGTTGGCGCCGTGGAGGGCGTTGAAGGTGTGGAAGAACTCCTCCTGCAAACCCTCCTTGCCCTCCATGAACTGGATGTCGTCGATGAGTAGAACGTCGATGTCGCGGTAGCGACGCTTGAAGTTGGCGATCGAGTTGTTACGGATGCCGTCGACGTACTCGTTGAGGAAGGTCTCCGTCGAGATGTATCGCACCTGATAGTGGCTGTAGTTCTGGAGGACGTAGTGCCCGATGGCGTGCAACAGGTGCGTCTTTCCCAGACCAGCCGATCCGTAAATGAACAAAGGGTTGTAGGACCGGGCCGGGGTCTCGGCAACACGTTGCGCGGCGGCCAGGGCGAAGCTGTTCGATGCTCCGCGCACGAAGGTTTCGAAGGTGTAGCGCGGGTTCAGCCCGGCTCGGTCGGCAACCGAGGACCCGTCGGGCTCGGGCACCTTCACCACGACGGTTTCGACGGGTCGCACCGCCAAGGTGGGGGTCACGTCGATGACCGCGTTGTCAGGGGCCACGATCTCGACGACCAGGTTGCGGGACCCGGCGCCGGCCTCGGCCATGGCATCGAGCACGATCGGGTAATAACGAGACAGGATCTTGTCGCGCACGGTTCCACTTGGCACCGCCAGTCGCAACGTGTCCTCGGTGACCCCCAAGGCGTGCACGTCGTTGAACGTGGAGTACCACACCGCGTCGGACACCTGGGCGCGCAAGGAGAGGGACACGGCTGTCCACATGTTCTCCGCCTCTTCCACCTGCGACTCCGTGCCTTTCGTGCTTCCCCATCCACAGCAGTGTCCACATGGTGTGGACAACCTCTGACTGCGGAGTGTGTGACCGTGTCGGCACCAAATCCACAGGGTTCGGCGCCGGAATCGGAGACCCTAGCACCCTGTGGATAGTGAGTGAAAAGTTGGGATTGGGAGACCATGTTGCCCTCGGCGACCTCGTCCCCTTAGCCTTGCCCTTTGCACCCGAAATCGGGGTCGGCCCCGTCAGGTCGTCACCGGCCTCGGGAGGGCTAAATAGTGGCCACTACCTGGTGTTTCTCGCCTGCATTGGTCGTCACCAGGAATCGAGGAGTCTGTCGTGAAGCGTACGTATCAACCCAACAAGAAGCGCCGGTCGGTGAAGCACGGCTTCCGCGCGCGCATGTCCACCCGCGCCGGCCGAGCGGTTCTCAAGGCCCGGCGCCTGAAGGGTCGCAAGCGGCTGTCGGCTTGATCGGACGTCTCCACGGCCGGGACGAGTTCGCTCGACTTCGTCGAGAGGGAACTCGAGTACGCAGTGGAGTCCTCTGGTGCACCATGGTCGTCGATCCTTCACTCGATGGCCCGCGGGTGGCCTTTGCGATCGGTCGGCAGTCCGGAATTGCCGTCGATCGCAACCGGGCCCGCCGGCGGTGTCGTGAAGCTCTCCGCGGTGTGACACTCCCCCCGGGCCTGTACTTGTTCGGCCTCACCCGGCCCGCTCACGACGTGTCCTTCGCCCGCCTGCGCACCAGCGTCGCCGATCTCCAGTCTCGAATCTCATTATGAAATCGTTCCTGCTCAAGAGCATTGTTTGGTATCAAAAGGGCCGAGAGGGTCGGCCGTCTCCGTGCCGCTTCACGCCGTCGTGCTCCGAATACGCCAAACAAGCCGTGGAGCAATATGGTGCCGGGCGGGGCACCTGGCTCAGTATCCGTCGTCTGAGTCGTTGTCGGCCCTTCGGCCCGTCGGGTTTCGACCCGGTCCCCGAAGCGCGCGATCACGGCGACCACTCTCATCCGCATCACATCCATCAGAAACAAGGGGCGTCCTGACATGTTCCAAGCCGCGGCCTGGCTGATCAGCCAGTTCTACGAACTCACCAGTAATCACATCTTTTCGATCTCATTGGTCGCCCTGGTGATCATGATGTTGATCTTCCCGCTGACCCTGAAGAGCACCAAGTCGATGCTCGAAATGCAACGTGTTCAACCCGAAATGCGTCGTCTGCAGCAGCAGTATCGCAACGATCGCCAGAAGTTGAACGAAGAGATGATGAAGCTCTACCAAGAGCACAAAGTCAATCCATTGGCATCCTGTCTGCCACTACTTGCGCAGATGCCCATCTTCATCATCATGTTCCGAGTGCTTCACGGGCTCACGAACAAGGATGCCAACGGCCTGATCGACCCCGACTACATCAGCAAATCGAGCAAGTTGTTCGAGAGCCTTTCGGGCGAGAAAGAGATGCTGTCGTTCGGCCTCGACTTGTCACTCACCCCGGTGAAGGCCATTCAGGACAATGCGGCCACCGGAGTGATCTATGCCCTGTTGGTGGCGGCCCTGATGGGCTTGTACTTCCTGCAGCAGCGCATGATCGCGTCACGCACAGTCTCGCCCACCATGTCGGCCACTCAGCAAAAAGTGATGCAGTACCTGCCGGTCTTCTTCGGTGTCTTTCAGCTGTTTTTCCCCGTTGCGCTGGTGTTTTACTACATCGCCCAAACCCTTGTGCGCATCGCCCAGCAGAGTTACATCACCCGTCGCTTCTACCGTGGCGATGAGTCTTTGGGCAAACAGGCCCAAGCGGCCAGCGCCAAGGCCCGTGAGATGGCCGAGAAGGACGGTGGAGGAACCGGCCTGTTCAGCCAACTGAAGCAGGACGCCGCGCGGAGCAAAGAACAGCCCAAGTCGTCCCCCAAGTCCACTCCCAACAAGCGGGTGACCCCTCCCAAGTCGGGCTCGACCCCTGGTAAGGGTAAGCCCACTCCCCCGAATCGTCCCAAGCCGTCAGCGGGCAAATCCCGGCACCCCAAGCCCCCTCGCCCCTGACCCAACCAAGAAAAGAGTGACCCATGGAATGGGTGGAAACCACCGGAAAATCCGTCGACGAGGCCAAGAGCATCGCCTTGGACCGTTTGGGCGTTGCCGATGAAGACGCCGAGTTCGAGATCCTCGAGGAGCCCAAGCCCGGGCTGTTCGGCCGTGTTCGTGGTGAGGCCCGCGTGCGGGCCCGCGTGAAGCCCAAGTCGCCACGAGCCAAGAACGATCGCCGTGATCGGGGTCGCCGTCGTGAGGGGGCGCCCCGCGAAGAAGGTTCCAACGAGCGCGCGAGCGACAACCGTTCGTCCCGCCAAAAGCCTCAGAAGCAGGAGAAAAAGATGACCGACAACGCCGACCGCCCCCGCCGTGAGCGCCCGGAGGGCCCGCCCGCTGATCCCGCGACTGTCGCGGCCGAAGCCGAAAAGTTCCTGCTCGGTCTGGCGGCGGCGCTCGGCGCATCAGCCACCGCCAATTCGGTGATCGACGGCGACGACATCGAAGTCCACCTGAACGGCAGCGACTTGGGTCTGCTGGTCGGCCCGCGGGGGAGCACCCTGCAGGCGGTTCAGGACATCACCCGCGTGGTGGCCCAACGCCGCATGGGTGACCACGAGACCCGTTTGCGGATCGACGTGGGTGGTTATCGGGCCAAGCGCAAGGAGGCCTTGGGTCGCTTCGTGAATCAGGTGGCCGACGAGGTGGTGTCGACGGGCACCGCGCGAGCATTGGAGGCCATGCCGTCGTCCGACCGCAAGATCGTGCACGACGCCCTGAATGGTCGCACCGACATCGCCACCCATTCCGAAGGTGAGGATCCCAACCGCCGGGTGGTCATCACCCCGGCAACTGCACCCGAAGGCTGATGTCGGCGCTGACCCCCGACAACCGAGCACGACTGATCGATGCGCTGGGCGAAGCCCAGCGCATCGGCATGTTGGGGGACCGACCACTCGAGGAGGTCGTCGACCACTCCTTGGGCTTCGTCGAGGCCCTACCGTCGCAGGTACGGACGGTCATTGATCTGGGCTCGGGCGGCGGTGACCCCGGTCTGGTGATCGCGATGGCCCGACCGGAGTTGTCTCTGACCCTGGTCGATCGTCGCGCCAAACGCACGGATCTTCTGGTGCGCCTGGTGGGACGGCTCGGGCTCCGTGATCGGGTGGAGGTTGTGGAATCCGACGTCGAGGAGATTCCCACCCGATTCGCGAACCGGACGTGGGATGTCGTGACCAGTCGGGGCTTTGGACCCCCCGATTACACCGCCCGTCTCGGGGTACCTCTTCTTGCCCCTGCCGGACTGTTGTTGGTGAGCGAACCCCCAGGTTCTGGGGGTGCACGGTGGTTGGGAGTGTCAGGGTTAGTGCTTCGGGAGATTGTGGCTGGCGTCGCGATCCTGGAGCGCCGCTGAGAATGTTCCACGTGGAACATGGGGCCCCGGGAGCTCCCCCGATGTTCTACGTGGAACACATCACACCGATCCGGTACTGTGACTTGTATGGCCGCTGACTCGACAACCCCGCACCCGCTACCGCGGATTTTGGCAGTGGCGAACCAAAAGGGCGGGGTGGGCAAGACCACTACGTCCGTCAACCTCAGTGCCTGCTTGGCCGAGGCCGGCTACCGGGTGCTTCTCGTCGACTTGGATCCGCAAGGAAATGCTTCGTCGGGGGTCGGAATCGATACTCGGGGGATCGAGACGTCCATGTACGACGTGATCCTGCACGACGCCCCCATGGAAGACTGCATCGAGCCCGCGTCGGTCAAGAACCTCTTCGTGGCCCCCTCGAACCTCGATCTGGCGGGCGCCGAGATCGAGCTCGTCCCCCAATTCGCCCGCGAAGGTCGACTCAAACGGGCGATCGAATCAGTCATCGATGACTACGACTTCGTTCTCATCGATTGCCCTCCGTCGCTGGGTTTGTTGACCGTCAACGCCTTGGTGGCGGCCCGCGAGGTACTGGTGCCCATCCAGTGTGAGTATTACGCCCTCGAAGGCCTGGGACAGCTTCTGCGCAACGTTGACCTGGTCAAGCGGAACCTGAACCCCGAACTGGAAGTCAGCACGATCCTGCTGGTCATGTTCGATGCGCGCACCCAACTGTCGTCGGATGTGGAAAACGAAGTACGCGAACACTTTGGGGACAAGGTTCTGCCGACACGAATTCCCCGCAACGTCAAGTTGTCCGAGGCCCCCAGCCATCATCAACCGATCAATGTGTACGATCCCTCGTCGAAGGGCGCCATCGCCTATCGACTGTCCGCCAAGGAGGTGGCCGGTGGCGCGACGCCCAGGTCTCGGTAGAGGACTCGATTCCCTGATTCCCTCGGGCGAGGGACGGGCCACACCGCCCACGGGTGGTGGAGGACCAACCTTGCTGGAGATTCCGGTGGGTGATCTGAGCACCAACCCGAACCAACCCCGACTGCATTTCGACGAGGAGGCATTGGCCGAACTGAGCGCGTCCATCCGCGAGATCGGCGTCCTACAACCCCTACTCGTGCGAGCTCTTCCCGATGGGAATTACCAGATCATCGCGGGTGAGCGGCGCTGGCGAGCCGCCCAGCGGGCCGGGTTGGCCACGGTTCCGGCGGTGGTCAAGACCACCGATGACATGTCGTCGGTGGAGCAGGCCCTGGTCGAGAACCTCCACCGTCAGGATCTGTTGCCGCTCGAGGAAGCCGCGGCGTACCAGCAACTCATCGACGACTTCGGCCTCACCCACGACGCGGTCGCCAAGCGCGTGGGCAAGAGCCGAGCGTCTATCTCCAATTCGTTGCGGCTCTTGACCCTCCCCCCATCCATTCAGGGATTGCTGGCCGACGGAAAGTTGACCGCGGGGCACGCCAAGGCCCTATTGGGGTCGCCGGATCGGGCCTATCAGGAACAGATCGCCCGTCGGGCAGCCGACGAGGGATGGTCCGTGCGAGCCGTGGAGGAAGCCATTCGTGATCGGGGCCTCGAACAAGCGGGCCTCGGTGGCGGGGGATCGACCACGACGACCGGTGGCGGAACCACGCGTCCGGTCAGTCGTTTGCGTCAGCCCGCGGTCCTGGAGCTGGAGCAGCGCTTCTCGGACTATCTGGGGACCAAGGTCGAGGTCAAGATGACCGGGGTCAACAAGAAGGGTTCGGTCACCATCACCTTCGCCGGGTTGGAAGACCTGGAGCGGATCTACCTGCTGATGATGGGTGCTGGCGATCTCGACCCCGACGACTGAAGGTCAAGAAACCCTCAACCTGTACACGAAGGTTCTGCACAGACTGTGCACAAACCTGTGGATAACTAGGGCGCCCAGACGGTGAGAGCCAGGAAGATGGCATCAGCGATCCGTTGACTGCGCCACGTCATGAAGTCGGCGGGTCCCAAAGTGACCAGCACCGCAGGCATCTTCGTCTCGCGAAGAATCGGCAGTCGCATGCCCTGAACGGTCATTCGTGGAACCACGTCACGAAGATGTCGTTCGATCAGGTGGGCGAGGGCTCGACCTCCTGCTGATTCGAAGGCCGGAACCGCGTAGTACGCGACCCGAGATTGGGGCTCGCCGCTGGCTTCCACCCCCACGTAGACGTCGGCTCCGAACAGGTTGGCCGTGGCTCCTTGTTGGGTCGGATCGTCGTCCTGCGTCTCGATCAACATCGCGCCGTGTTCTCGCAGGTCGGCACTCACGGACTCCACCACCTCGGACAGGCCACCGAACGACCCCACCGCCACCCGACGACCGGCCAACGGCTGGCCGGTTCGCGCCTGTTCGGAGTCCCGGACGGCAGCGATACCGGGTCCGTCGCCGGTCATCTTCGACAAACGACGCAACACGGCCACCGTGTCCGCCGTACACACGCCGTCGATGTCGAGACCGGCGTTCTCCTGGAATTGTCGCGTGGCGCGGGCTGCCAAGGACCCGAAGATGCCGTCGATGCGCCCGACGTCGAAGCCGAGGCGCGACAGGATCCGTTGGAGTTCGGCTACGTCATCACCGCGAAGGTTGGGTGAACGCAACATGAGAGGACGATCACCGAGGCTCCACCATGCTTCGACCAGGGTGGTCCAGGTTCCCTCGTCGCAGATCCCGGTGACGGCCAGACCCCGATCGAGCTGGAAATCGGCGATCGCCTGCCGGGTACCGGCGCAGTACGTCCCGGGTATCACCCCAGCGTCGGACAGATATCCGGCGGCTCCGAGGCGACGTTGCAACTGTCGAACGGCCTCGCCCGTGTCGTCGGGCGACAGCGCCATCAGTCGAGGAATTCCCCCAGGTCGGCCAGCAGTTGCCCCTTGCCCTTGGCGCCCACCATGGTCTTTTTCAACTCACCGTTGTGGAACACCAGCAGAGTCGGGATGCTCATGACTCCGTACCGCTGAGCGATGTCGCCGTGATCGTCGACGTTCAGTTTGGCGATGGTCACCTGTCCGGCCTTCTCGGCGGCGATCTCGCCGAGAATCGGGGCGATCATCTTGCAGGGTCCGCACCACTCCGCCCAGAAGTCGACGACCACGGGCGTGGACGACGAGTTCACGACTTCGTCGAAGGTTCCAGAGGTGAGAGTGACGATTCCATCGGCCATGACGGCCATAGTAACGCAGCGTGGTCAGTGCTGCTGTTCCAGCCAACGTTCGGCGTCGATGGCTGCCATGCAGCCAGAACCCGCGGCGGTGATGGCCTGGCGGTAGGTGTGGTCCTTGACGTCACCGCACGCGAAGACACCGGGAATGTTGGTGTACGTGGAGTCTGGTCGGGTGATGAGGTACCCCGAGTCCTCCATGTCGAGAACACCTTTGAACACGTCGGTGTTGGGGCGGTGTCCGATGGCGATGAACAAGCCGGCAATGTCGAGCGTGCTCTGTGCGCCGGTGACCGTGTCCACCAACTTCACGCCTTGCAACTGATCGTCGCCGATGATCTCGGAGACCGCGGTGTTCCAACGCACCTCGATCTTGGGGTTGTTGAGGGCGCGATCCTGCATGATCTTGCTGGCGCGGAACGAATCACGACGGTGGATCAAGGTCACCTTGCTGGCGAATTTCGTGAGGAACGACGCCTCCTCGATGGCCGAGTCTCCACCGCCCACCACCGCGATTTCCTTGCCTCGAAAGAAGAACCCGTCACACGTCGCACACGTCGACAGGCCGTGACCGATCAGGCGCTCTTCGTCCTGCAATCCCAACATCAAGCTTTGTGCGCCGGTGGAGACGATCACCGAATCAGCGGTGAAGACCTCGTCACGCACGTGGACGCGCAATGGCTTCTCGCCGAATTCCACCTTGGTGGCCTTCGCGGTGAGAAACGTGGCACCGAACTTGGCGGCTTGATCACGAAAGCGCATCATCAATTCGGGCCCCATGATTCCCTCGGGGAATCCGGGGAAATTCTCCACCTCGGTCGTGAGCATCAATTGACCACCGGGTTGATCGGACGTGCTCGACGGCTCACCCTCGATGACGAATGGCGCGAGGTTCGCGCGCGCGGTGTAGATCGCCGCGGTGAGACCGGCCGGTCCCGATCCGATGATGATGACCCGATGATGTTGCGACATCAGACGCCTTCCTTGCCGTGACGCCTGATCATGAAACTCGTGCCGATCAGGCAGAAAATCGAACCAAGAACGAGATGCGACACCCACACCGAGGTGTCGTGGTCGAGGGGCCACTCGAGAAGATTGATGAGCCCGCGACTGATGGCGATCAGCAGCAGGGCCACCGCCATCATTCCGAGGAATGCGACGAGGATCCCGAAGACCAATCCGCGTGCGGCCATCACGACGGGCTTGGTGGTTCGATCACGCACCTTGTCGATGGTCTCGACGATCGTTTCGGTGACGTCGGATGCCCAGTTCGGATCGGAAAGCGGATTGCCGGCCATGACGGCGAGGCTAGCGATGAACCGGGCTAAGGCGTCGTGGTGAGGACGACCGAACAGTCCGAGATCCGGTACACCACGATCCCGTTCACGGCCGACCAGTGAATTTCCACGGCTTCACCGTCGATGACGGCGAGGGGGATGATGGTCGGACGCACCGCGTCAGGACACGCGTCACCGCCGGAGACGTCCATTGCCGTGGGCGCTTGCCCAGCCGCGGGTGCTTCGGTTGCCGCGGGTGCTTCGGTCGCCGCTGCCGATTCGACCGTGGCGACTTTGGTCTGTGTCGTGGCGTCGGCGCCGATCGATGGCCCGCGGGAATCTCCCGTCGACGACACGGCAATGCCGACGATGGCGATCACCGCGGCAGCTGCGGCCAAACCCGCGACGTACGCCCCGACTCGTCGATGACGAGGAGAGGTCGCCAGAATCCGCGTCACGGTGTCGTCGGTGATCGTCGAAGTGTCGTCACGGGAAACCAGAAGGGCGTCACGCATCATCCGCAACCGCTCGGCACGCTCCGTCACCGCGGCGCGCGATGTCGGATCGACATCGTCGAGGACGATGTCGTCATCGATCAACCGGCTGGCCCAGTCGTCGATTCGTTCGAAGTTCTCCGGAGTGTTCATGCGTGTGGAGTGTGACGTTCGTTGTCGTCGGTTTGGTTCCCGACAAGTTCGGCCAATCGGGTTCGACCCCGTGCGATGCGGGAGCGCACGGTGCCGCCGGGCACGCCGAGGATTCGGGCGATCTCGTCGTAGTCCAGGTCCATCACGTCGCGCAGGACCACGGCGACACGGAATTCGTCGGGAAGTTGTCGCAACAGCGACCCCAGTTGGTCGGCGTCGTCCACGCGGTTCTGCGCCGTGGTGCCCACCTCGTCCACGACCTCGGATTCGTCGTGGACGATCCGGGACCGTCGCCGACCACGTCGCCGACCCTCGTCGATGGCGGCGTTCGTCGCGATCCGGTACACCCAGGTGGTGAACGACGAGCGCCCGTCGAACCGTTCGATGTTGCGCACGACGTTGATGAGCGCGTTTTGTGTGGCGTCCTCGGCGTCGGCCTCGTTGTTCAGCATCCCCCGACAGACGTTGCGCACGAGGGGGTAGACCTCGCGAACGATCGCTTCGATCGCTCCGCGATCTCCACGCCTTCCTCGTTCGACCCACTCCGACGAGACGCGGGGTGTGTTCGTCATGGTGCGGCTTGCACGCGAATCTCGTTGATGCTCCCGCGGTACGGGTTGACATCACTACAGAAACCACTGCGCCCCGCTTCGGTGATGTACACCAGCGCGTATTGCGCGGGAGACGTGAACGTGGCCGTGATGGTGGGCCCCTGCTCGTGATTGCCATCCCAGATGGGTGGCCCCCAATCGCCCAACTGTTCGCCGGCGGCGTTCGAGGCGTAGACCCGCACCTGCCAGGTCGGGACGTTCATGTCCACCTGGACTTGCGCCAACACGGCGGCGTTCATCTGCAACACCAACCCGACCCCCGACTTGCTCCCGAACGTCGATGATTTGTAGCAAGCGGTCGACCACGACGTGGACGAATCGCCGTCGGTGACGTTGGAGATTTCGTCGTCGTTCTCGACCTTGTCATCACTCTCGGGGTCGAACGAGCGAACGCCGGTCATCTGGACCGGCCCGCTGTACAAGGTGGTGGTCACACCGGGATTCGATGGGGCGACGGTGGTGGTGGGCGAGTCCTCGCCCGTGACGGATGCGACGACCACACCGACAGCCAGGAGACCGACGACGGCGCCGGCGAGCCAGGCTGGCTTCATCGGGAATGTCGGTTTCTTGGCGATCGGCGCCGAGGGCGTTCGGTCCCGAGGGGTTCCCGATGACGGAGTACCACCCGTCTTGGTGCGTATGACTTTGTTCGGCGGCGGCGTCGGATCCTTCGAACGCGGAACCTCGGTGGATGAGGAACCGAGGGTGATTCCGCCCGCGGCACGCAACGCGCGACTGGCCTCGGCGCCGGTCGCGTAACGCTTCCCGGGCTCGCGCTCCAACATGCGATGGATCACCCGCAGCACCCCGGGGTCGAGGTCGGGTTTGACGGTGTGCAATGGCGTGGGGTCCTTTTTCAGTCGCGCCAACGCGGTTTCGGTGTCACTGGCCCCCATGAACGGGACCTTGCCCGCCAAACACTCGTACAAAACGAGACCCAGTGAGTACACATCGGCGGCCGGCCCGAGCTCGTCACCGAGGACCTGTTCGGGCGAGAGGTATTTGGCCGTACCCATCATGATGTTCTCGTTCGTGAGATCCTGATCGCCACTGAGGGCCTTGGCGATACCGAAGTCGGTGAGCATGACCCGACCGTTCTCCGTGAGCAGAATGTTTCCGGGCTTCACGTCACGGTGGATGATCCCGGCGCGATGGGCCGCGTCGAGAGCGGCACACACCGCAACTCCGATGTGGACGGTCAACTTGAGGCTGAGCGAGCCCTTCTTGTCGAGTGTTTCGCGCAACGACTTGCCGTCGACGAACTCCATGATCACGGCCTGTCGCCCGTTGTCCTCGACTGCATCGTGAACGGTGACGACGTGGGGATCGTTCAGGCCCGCAGCCACCAGCGCTTCACGACGGAACCTCTCGGCGACGGTCCCCTCGGTGGCCAGATGCGGTTTGAGGAGTTTCACCGCCACGGTGCGGTTGAGCGAGAGGTCCGTGGCCTTCCACACATCAGCCATGCCGCCGTGGGCCCGGTGCTCATCGAGCCGATAGCGACCGGCGATGACGGTGTTCGCTCGCGGTGCAGGGTGGTTCGACGCATCGGACATGGCTACGCACGACGCTAGTTGTCGCCCCGCTGTGACGTGGGGAATGTCGCTCGTCGAACCGCGTCGTCAGTTCTCGAAGAACGCCACACCGATGGTGCCGCGTCCCGCATGCGCACCAACGACCGCGCCGATCTCGCCGACGAGGATCTCGCCGGGATACACCTCGCGCAACTGGGCGAGGAAGGCATCGACGTCGTCGCAATCGGCATGCAAGACACTCAACTGGCTGATGCCCCGACCGGCCACCGCTTCGCGAACCTTGTCGACGACGAAGGCCACGGCTTTGGCCCGCGTGCGCTGTTTGCCACCTTCTTGAACGACGCCGTCGCGCACCTCGATGATCGGTTTGATGGAAAGAACCGACGCCAACATGGCTTTGGCCCCGCCGATTCGCCCCCCCTTTTTGAGGTTCTCCAAGGTGTCGAGGGCCCCCCACACCTTGCATCGCCCCGAGAGATCGCGAGCCAGGGCTTCCACCTCGTCGAGCGACGCGCCATCGCGAGCAGCCCGGGCGCAGGCGACGACGATGGAACCCAGTCCCATGGAGACCGTGCGACTGTCGACGACGCGCACGGGGATGTCGCCGGTCAAGCGATCAGCGGCCACCTCGGCGCTTTGCAAGGTTCCCGACAAGTCTCCGGAGAGATCGATGATCACGACGCCGGTGGCCCCTTGGGCGGCCAGGGCTCGAATCGATTGCTCGAATCGACCCGGGGACGGAGCCGCGGTCGAGGGGAGATCGGGTTCGGTGGCGCAACGGGCCCAAAACTGGGTGGTCGTCAATTGTTCGCGGTCGACCAACTCGTCGTCGCCGAAGCGGATGAACAGCGGAACGACCTCGATTCCGAGTTCTCGAACGACGGACTCCGGCAGGTCACAAGCACTGTCGGTGATGATGCGAACGGATGATGCCACGAGGGGAGATTAGTGGTTGAGGCTCGGATGCCGAGCGGCGGTTCGGTCCACCTCGGTCGACTTTCGCCGCCGCTCACGCCGTAAGTGGCTGGCCCACCACGAGATCAGGACCAGGAGTGCGACACCGGTGACCAATTGCCCCAGTCCGGCCAAGGCGTTCACCCGGGCGGTGAACGTGACCGGCGCGCCGAGCGCCTCGTTGCCATCGGGAGTGAAAAGCTGCAGGACCACGGGGAAACGTCCGTTCGAGCGGGCTTCCACGGGCACCTCGATGGAGGTCGTGGTGCCCGCCGGGAGCACCACGGCGTCGTTCTGTGCACCGAAACGCAGCTTGGAACTCGAGAGGCGGATGTTCACCCGCAGATCCGATTCGTTGTCGTTGCGCAAGGTGATGCGAATCGAACTGTCCCGTCCTCCCAGCGTGAAAGTGGTGGACGAGGGAAGCGAGATCGACCCGGCGAGGGAGTCCATCTCGGCGTTCACCGAGTCGACGTAGGTTTCCCGTTCGGTGTCCGACAGCGAGGAGTCCGGGAGGACCTCCAAGACGCCGCGCCACATCTCCGAGCGAACGTCACCGTCGGGCAACATGGCCGCGAAAGATCCGATGCGCCCGCGCATCGACGCGTCGATGTCGGCGAGCCGCCTCGAACTCGCGTCCCCGTTCTCGGTGGCGGGCAACTCCAGAACCACGGGGCCGGTCTCGGTGAGATTCAGATCCGTCGAACGCAGGGCGTCATCCAGGGTGACCGACACGATGTCGGGTTCGGTGGACATCGACGACATGAGGGCGGTCAAGAACTCCGCCGATGGTGGCGATCCATCCATCGTCGTCACCACGACCGTACGACCCGAGGTGTCCTCGTCGTTGGCGAGCAATTCCTCGCGCAGAACGCGCAGTTCCGCGAAGAGGTGCTGGGCGGCGAGATAGGCGTCGGCGCCCGCTCGGGACCCCTCGGTCATGGTGAGCGACAACGCGGGGTCGGCCAAGGCGACGTCGATCGATCCGGCCCCGAAGCCCAATCGAATCAATCGGGTGGGGTCGGCCAGGAACGGGGCCCCTTGCGCCGTGTCGGCCTGGGCGCGCGGGGTGAGGACCAACGACCGGAACCCCATGTCACGCAACAAGGTGACCGAACCAGCCGAAACCCCGTGTGTCGCCAAGAAAGTGTCGCGCGTGGTCCCCGACGAAGGAAGGGCACTGAGCAACACGTCCTCGCCCCGTCGCAATTGTTCGAGGAAGATCTCCGGGGCACCGACCGAGACCAACGCGTCGGGATCGGCATCGACGTACGGTGCCGACATCATTTGAACCGATTGCAATGCGTCGATCCGACCCAGAAGCTCGCCGGACTCGTCCCCCGATCGCTGAACGGCGTTGATCCATTCCGGCCGGGTCAACACGGTGATCGGGGTCATG
>Ga0222713_10004562_pt1 | contig 13844 bp, 21 predicted proteins | sample C33_649DmetaG_FD_165061 | JGI IMG/M metagenome (GOLD analysis project Ga0222713, IMG submission 165061) | Estuarine water microbial communities from San Francisco Bay, California, United States - C33_649D | ecosystem: Environmental > Aquatic > Marine > Unclassified | place: USA: California...
ACGTTTACACAATCAAAGGGGGTAAATGGTACTCAATCGACAAAGGTTTCTTGGACGTGTTAACCGTAGGAACTATGAGAGAGTCATTCCCTGATATGTGTGATATGGAACTTTGGGGTAGAATGGGTGCTAAAACTTGGGCAGACAAAGCCTTTACTAAGAACTAATATGAACATAAAGAACGGAATAACAAAAGAACAGGTTGGGTTAATCCTCGGGTCGAGGGATACCCAACTTGCGTTCTTGTTGTCGATGAAGAATGTTTGGAATGTCCCTACCAAATTAAATCGTAAAGGTGTTGATGTGATTGATACCAAACAAGTTACTGATATTACTCAATTTATAATCGACCATTGGGAGTACGAGTCGGCTAAACAGGTCCTACGAGATATGTTCAGAAATACTGAGAAGTACAGACGAGGTATGGGTGCCAAAGAAACATTTAATAGATTTAAGGAGAAATATTTTGAGATAGGTTATACGGATTATAAGTGGCCGTTTGTGTCTGGACAGTTTGATGCTTATGCGGTTAAGACTGTTGTCTACCCATCAGTTTCTGATGAAAGTAAGTTTGAGGAAGGATTAAGAAGAACTCAGAAGGACGTTGAAAAGTTTTCATACCTAAAGATATTCAATACATTGAGGAACGACTATCTTGAGTATTTAATCTTTAATGCGGACCAGGACATCATCCCAACGTTCTCGCATAGAGGCGGAATCGATTTCTATATACACGGTATTGGATTTGACCAAAAGGTTTCACGTAGTGTCACAAATCAGTTTATGGATACCTATGGGGATGATTGGAGAGAAGTTGCGTTAGAACAACCGTATGAGGTTACAAGATACCTTATGGAGTTGGGGGATGAAGCGAGATTCTCAAACGTACCTAGGTTGTTTATAATAGATGTTGATGGTTCATATGAGTTGGACGGGATTGAGGAAAAAGTTGGGGAAATATCTTTTGACGAACCTCATACAGTTGCATACACTTACAATCATAGTAGTACAGGTCCGAAGACCTATAGTTGCCCCGTAATATGTTTAATGTTAACACAATAATTAGAACTCTCTTCTGAGGGTTTTTTTATTTCTTGAATATTTATAACATATGAAAGAATTAATCCGTAAAATATTGAGAGAACAGAATACTGGTATGAATCCTTTGAGTCGTCCAGAGATTATGTTATTCAAATATATTAATAGTAAAAAGAAAGAAGCTAAAACAAAACCAAAGTTGATGGAATTAATTACCACTACTTTGAAAAGTATGGGTTTAGACCCATCATTAGCTGCGTTTTATTATGAAATGTTTGCCCTTAACTACCGAGAAAATGGTGACTACGAGAATTTAACTCACGATGACTTTAAAGGGGTTAAAGAGTTTAGAAGTAGAACAATACCAAATACTAAGGCTTGGGAGTTCACTATTGCTAAAATGCCGTTTAAAGGGTCTAATATTGACGCCAGATGGAATACCGATAACAATGGTGTTGATTATTATGCGGTTTATTCATATGGATGGTATCCAATTTATTTGTTTAAACAAGGGGTTTGGTATGAGGTGACAAGAAGGTATTCAAGTTCAACAGGTAGACAAATGTCAAATGCAAATCCTGTTAAGTATGACAGTAATATTGGTAAGGAAGTCGTATTGGTTACCCAAGATGAAATGAAACAACTTGAAAGGTCTGCAACTTTAGATGATATTACAAAAGGTAAAGTTAAAAGTGCGGTTAAGAATAAAGAACATTTAATTAGTAAAAAACCTAAAAATGTTACTTCTCAGGTTAATTGGGATGAACGTAATGATGCGAATCCAAATGATATAGGATTTAAAGTTAAGTTTAAAATTAGTGATGTTAGAGAAGAAGATGGTAAAGCGGTTGTTGACGTTAACATTATTGAAGTTAATAGACGTGACGGTAACAAAGCGGTTAAAACACCTGAGAACTATACTAAAGGTGAATTACCAGGTGTTACGAAAGAAAAGGTTGAAAAGAATGTTATGAGAGTAATAAGAAGTGATTTTGATAATTACGTTGGTAAAGCACAACCTTGGGGTAAAAACATCGAAGACAGGTCTAATGTGAAGTTTAACTTTATTCACGAAAAAGAAAAATAATCTAAAAAAAACATTTGGAAATTAGGAAATAAGTTGTATCTTTGTATTCACAAAACGATATAACTATGACATCTACATCCACCACTTCAAAAGTTCAAAATTACAAAGGTCAAAATTCTTTCATCAACAAAATGAAAGATGCGGTTGCGAAATACGGTTCTTTAACCCAAGCTCAGGCGGCCGCAGTTGAAAAAATCCTTAACGCACCTGTTGAGGCGAAACAAGTTGAATTGACTGACGATATGAAAAAAATTCAAGCCTACCAAGGTGAGAACTCTTTCGTTAAAGAGATTCAATCTAAACTTGAGAAGTACGGTAAGTTGTCAGAAAAACAAATCAACGCAGCTCTTAATCAAATCAACAAAGAAATTACAAAGGAGAATACCGTTAACTTGAACATCCCAACTATTGGTGAGACAGTTAAAATTGGACGAGTAATCGGACAAGATTTGAAAGAGAGACACGGTTTGAAATTCAACCCAATCTTGATTGACATCACTAAAGTATTAGCAGTGTCACCAAAGGCGGTTAAGTTCTCAGGTAAAATGACAGTTAAACGTGGTGATGTTTGTATGTGTTGTGCTAAGACGTTGACTGATGAGTTCTCAATGTTAACAAGAATGGGTAAGACTTGTGCTAAACATATGGGAGTTGAGTACATCACAGACTCAAGTCAAGCCGAAAGATTCCGTAACGAGTACTTAGCGAAAGTTGAGGAAATTGGTGAGATGGATTTTTGGATTCCAAAGTCAAAAATCGTCAAATGGGAAGGTAGAACGGAAATCATCTTGAAGATGATGTAAAAAAGAAAACCCTCGAAAGAGGGTTTTTTTATTGTATTTCTTTAGGTTGTAATGGAGGGTCCAAAAAGAACTTGTCATTAACCCACTTCCTTAATTCATTTTCAACAAATAATTCAGGAACCTCAGTGTTATCGTCCATAGAGTTTGCAATATCTGAAATATGTGATGCAAATTTAACTTTATATTTATCGTCTAACATTGTCATAAGACCATCTGAGATAAAGAATATTCTAGTGAATGGGTCTTCAAGACTTAACTCACCTTCGGACATTTTAAACGACTTTAATACAACTTTACCCCACCAAGTTTTATATGATTCAGTTTCAGTTAACAATGGGTTAAATAACTTATGTAACGCTCTGGCGGTTGAACCAATAAACCCTGCAATTGCCACCTGAGGTAGAAACCAAGGGATAAGTCTAATCATTGCTTTAAATCCTCCTTCACCAATATGTTTGGCTAAACGTTCTCTTTTACCCGCGTCGACTAATGCTCTTAATTGTCCAAATGTTATTTTACCTTGACTACTACAGAATTTCTCCGCGGTACATATATTCTTAACCGCAGTCTTTGAAGGTTCAACATCCTCCATAATTCTACTGTATTGTCTTTCGGTTATTAATATTTTCATAATAATAAATATTGCGGTTTAAATTTAATTTCGTATATTTGCTCTATGATAGATAATTTAAACATAATTAAGACCCTCCTTAACTTCGAGAAAGAAGGTGACTTTTATATGCTTTACGTGTTTAAGAGAAAGAAAGACCAACCCGAGGGGGAAAGGGATAACCACCAATCAGTTAGAACTATTAAAACTTATTGTGTGGATAGTGTCCAATATCTTGAAAAAAGATATGACGAAATTAAACAACTATGTGAGATATTCAATGCGAGGGCTTATATCCACGTACAGAAACAAAACCATAGTGACGTTTCTTTGGATATGATGGTATCACTCGCCGAGAGAATTAAGAATGGTGTGAAGAATCAGAAAGGTTTGTTTGATAGTGTTGTTGGTCAAATCAAAACTAATGAGAAGAGATGGGTAATTGATATTGATAACGTATCAATTGATGGTTTTAGTCACGATAAGTATTATATCGAGATGAGAGACTATATTAATGAGTTACAAGTTGAGGCGGGTAAAGAACAGGGAATGACTTTTATTAAGACAAGAAGTGGATTTCATATCATTACTCAACCGTTTAATGTTATGAAATTTAAGGAAAGATATCCTGACGTAGATATTCAAAAGAAAAATCCAACAGTATTGTATGTACCATAATAGCACAGACCGTATCACAGATATCTTCAATAATCTGATTAAGATTACTGAACAAGATAATTGTGGTGAGTTATTACAAGGGTTACGTATGTTTAAAACATATGAAGGGTATGAGTTGGTATTCACCATTAGAAACGAATATCGTAATGGTGATGTTATGTTTGAAGCTATTCTACAAACAACGGATAAATTACTTGAATGGTTTGATGTTACGGAAATTTCTAACTTTAATATTTTAGTTCATATTAACGACTACACTCAAAAATATATTAAAATGAATTATTTTGAGTTGTTTGAAAGAATGTTAAAACGAGGGAGTGGATATGACCCACATACTTTTAGAATGAGAGGGGATTACGCGATTATTCACCCAAGGTATGAAAGGTTTATGAGATGGGCTGGTGAGAGAAAACATCGAGAAGAGTTTGAAAAAGAAAAATGTAAGATTGAACAAGAAAGAATAAAAAGAATGTTAGATGGGGGGATTAGTTTGTTTCATCAATCTGACATAGTGTTACCTGTTAGTAAACCTGAAAACAAAAGTTGGGTTAGGAAAATTAAAGAAAAAATATTAAGTTTGTAGTATGTTTAAATTTTATGAAGTTGGTGGTAAAGTTAGGGACGAGATATTAGGTCTCCAATCCAAAGATGTGGACTATGTTGCGGTCCCTAACGATAACCTGTTGGAAAAATATAAGAGTGCTCACGAAATGTTTGTTGTGTTAGAAACTTATCTTACTAACGAGAAGTTCGAGATATTCCTATCAACACCCGATTGTTTTACGGTGAGAGCTAAGTTCCCTAAAGACCACAAGTATCAAGGGGTTGCGGACTTCGTAATGGCTCGAAAAGAGATTGGGTATGTGGAAGGTACAAGAACACCTATCGTTGTACCAGGGACCTTAAAAGACGATTTGGAACGTAGGGACTTTACTGTTAATGCAATGGCTAAGGATGAAAACGGGGACATCATCGATTTATTCAACGGTAAAATGGATATTGATAGAATGGTTTTGGTTACACCACTACCTCCTAAACAAACTTTTGATGATGACCCACTTCGTATTTTAAGAGCGATTCGTTTTGCGATTACCAAAGGTTTTAGTTTAAAGTATTTGGATTACTACATCAATAACTACGATTATGAAACAAAGATGAAGGTAGTATCTTCTGAGAGAATCCGTGAAGAATTGTATAAGTGTTTCAAACACGATACTATGGATACTTTGGATACTTTAAATGATTACCCGACATTGAAGAGATATATCTTTGAAAACAAATTAATGTGGTTGAAACCCACAATGGAACAATAATGAGACGACAATTTAAATTTTATAAAGAGGACACTGGAAGATGGTATGTTGACCTACCTGAATGGGAGGGTGAGAAAGCTGAATTAGAAATGGTTTCAGGGGCTGATTTATTCTTAGACATCCTCTCACAGGGTGAAGGTGTTACTTATGTGACATTATCTGATGAGGAATTCCCTGGTTCTGAAATATTGGAAATGAAATACTTGGGTACCTTAGAAGGGTGGGAGATGGGTTCAGGTGCTTGGTATAAATTGATTAGTTATATGGGGTTAGAGTACAAATTAGATATGTGGTTATGTGATGTAACCAAATTTGTATTTGGAAGTTTCCCAAAAAATATCTACTTTTGTAAAAACTAATATTATGACTGAAGAAGAATTAGAAGATTGGCAAGCGGTTTATTACCGAATGGATAATGAAGGTATTGATTATTGTTTCGAACATTATTCAAGTTTTGAAGAAATCAAAGATGAAGAGTTCCACAAATTAAGGTTGGAGTTCTTAGAAAGTATGAAGAAAATACGTGAATACGTTAAAGATAAAATTGAGAGTTATGAAGAAGATTATGACAACTAACGAATTTAATGAAAAATATGGAGAATATCTTGAAGAAGGTCACTACGGACTTGATGTTGCAATACCAACAGTTATCGAATATCTTGATGAAGTATTTCAAGGGTTGATTAAAATCCCTGGATTTAAGTACACACAAATTAAGTTAAAGTTTAATATGTGTAGATTCTATACTAATCTGTATGATGTTATGGGTGGACTTGGGAGTAAGATTAACGATATGGTTGAGAAGGACATTAATTTCTTAGTCAGAGTTGAGGATGAGGTTTACAAACGTTTAAAAGAAAAAGAAAATGAGTAATATGACACAATGGTGTATAGACCAACACAGAAACACAAACCATATGTATGACACCTATTTACCGTATGAATTTCATCTTCGTATGGTACATCAGGTAGGTATGGATTTCAAACACCTTTTGGATAACACCTTGGATTATTTCACTGGAGAACCATTTCGTGGCCCACGACAAGACCAAATTACTTTGAGAGATGCTTGTATGAGAGCGACTTTTGGTCACGACTTAATTGAAGATACTCGAGTATCTTACAATGACGTAATGAATCAATTGGGTCAAGAGGCAGCTGAAATTATATACGCAGTATCAAACGAAAAAGGTAAAAACCGTAGAGAAAGAGCTAACGACAAGTATTACGAAGGTATACGAAATACTAAAGGTGCGGTTTTCGTTAAATTATGTGACCGTATTGCCAACGTACAATACTCAAAAATGACAAAATCTCGTATGTTTGAAATGTATGAGAAAGAGAATAATCATTTCTTAGAAAGTCTAGGATTTGTAGAAGGACAGGGACATCCACTTGGAGAGATGTGCCATTATTTAGAAAATTTATTTAAAGATTAAAAATTATGTTAGAAGTTAGTAAGTTTATTTTAAATTTATTCGCAGCAATTGGGGCGATTAAAGTTGGTAGTGTTGGGATTGAAATGATTGAGAAAAACGAAGGGGAGTTCTTACTTGGAGTATTAATCACTAGTTTAGTTGTTTTATACGTTGCGATATCGACATATATGTTATCGTATAAACTATCCGAAGATAGTGATAATGCAGATTTAAATTCGTAACTTTGTAAAAAATAAAAATAAATGAAAAAAACAGTTTTAGTAATTGCGGTTGCAATGATGGCTTTGGTCTCTTGTACTGAAAACAGTCGGGTAAAGAATTGGGGTGGAGAAGGAACAATCAATTTACCAAAAGGTCGTAAATTAGTTAATGTGACTTGGAAAGAAAGTCATATTTGGTATTTAACACGACCAATGGATTCAACTGATGTTGCTCAAACGTATCAGTTTCACGAGGAATCATCTTGGGGAATGGTTGAGGGAACATTCAATATTGTTGAGACTAAGTAAAATGTAATTTGACTTTTTTAAATAATCACTTATATTAGTTAAAGAAACAAAGACGGACAATATGAATATTAAGAAAGCCCTAAAGTTAAAGAACAAATTAGTTCTTCAGGTTAGTGAAAACTACCAAAAACTTTCAGCGTACAATTCAGTTGAAGAAGGTACTAACAAACCTTATGATACCCGAGAAGCGTTGGAGGCCTACAACTCATCAGTTAATGAATTGGTTGAGTTGAAAACCAAAATCCACAGAGCCAATGGTCCTGTGTACGACAAGATTTTTAGATTGTCGGAATTGAAATCTATGGCAGCGAGATTGAAATCTCTAAACTGTCAAGAAGGAAAAGTGACCCAAAGAAGTCGATGGGATGCTGAAGGTCAACCAACTATTATGGTTGCCGAAATCGGGATTGTAGAGAGAGATGAGATGGTTAAACACATCGAAGCTCAAATCGAGGAAATCCAAGATATTTTGGACACCCACAATGCGGTGACAGAAATCTAAAGCCGTCAGTGCGAACAGGGATATAAGTTAAATTGGTATCTTACCAATTCTACTACATATTAAGACAATGGAGCTAAACGATAAAACGATATTGATACTGTAACAGTCCTTTAGTCAATACTTGCCATTTCAAATTTCGCTTATCAACCCTTAGAACCTCTTTTAGATTAATTTATTGAACTTAGTAGCCTGACTAACCCCTTCGGAAACGGAGGGGTTTTTTTATTTTAAGAAGTATTTATTGTTAAATATTAAACTATGAATTTACTAAAAAAATTATTTAAAAAGAAAAACGTGGTTAAACCACAGGTTCAAGAAGACCCTAATAGTTTACTTGAAAGTACAATTAAAAACACTTTAAACCTTATCATTCAGTCACCTGAAATCCAAGGATTAACATTTAAAGTATCGTCAGATTGTGATAAAACATCAGTTATCAATGATATTGAATTTTGTAATGAAGTTTATGTTCACGATTCTTATTCTTGGGAAGTTGCGAACGACGCTTGTGTTTCCGCTTGTAAAGCAACTAAAGATTTAGCTTATAGTACTTGTGATGCGACAAGACAAACTTGTAAAACAGGATGTGAGGCTATTGAAGCGACATATGAAACTTGTAAGATAGCTTGTTGTTATGGATGTATCTGGGGTAAAACTTGTTCTTGTGATTCACTTAAAAAAGATTACGACAACTGTAATAATAGTTGTAATGATATGTCCTCAGATTGTAAGTCAGGTGCTGATTCAATGTACAACGGATGTGTAGATGCTTGTGGTTACTTAACAATGACAGGAGGATATGAGTTTAGATTAATGAACATCAAAGGGGTGGGTACTATTCAAGTGACGAATGTGTATGATATTGTTGCGAAACCTGGAACACAAAACGTATTTAGTGTTTCTATGGATTTAAATATCCCACAAGTTATTGCAAATTCTTACTATAAAGTTTGGCAAGACCCAATTCCTGCTATGAGTGGTAATCTACCTGTCGTCGCAAATAACGTAACAGGTAAAGCGACAGGTATTCTAACAATCATTTGTGATTTTGACAATCCTGATAAATCGGGTTATTATCTTCAAATAGATTCTATTGATATTACTATCCCTACAAATGTATTTGATTCTAATTTGTTATTCCAATTAGTTGAAGTATATTCTAAGGAAATTGAATATTATACAGGTGGTATTGTTAAATTAGACCAAATGTTATTAGATATGGCTGATGGTATGTTAGCTAAAGAAGTTGAGGATTTATTAAACGACATCCTTAAAGATTATAAATTATTATCAGTTGATTGTTCTTCATTAACGAAATAAAAAAAAACCCTCACTTATAAGTGGGGGTTTTTTACTTTCTAATATATTTATTAATAAAATATTTTATAATGAAAAAAGTAATAAAACTAACCGAATCAGATTTATTTAAAATCATACAACAAACTAAAAAAACTCTTTCTGAAGTTGAAGAACCAGAACCAGTACCTACTGATGAATCTGATACTTGTGAGGCTTCATTCCTATTTGGGGAGGGAGAAACAAGTTTCAACACAAAAATTTCAAATGAAGTTAAATCATTCATTAGAGGGTGTATTCAAAGTTCGATACCTACTATTCAAAAATTTTACAAGAGTAGTAAGTTTGGTTTACCACCTGTTGTAACTTTCTACGTTGGTACATCGTCAACTGGTGATTTTACAACTAATAGAGATGTTGCGGAAAAAAGAATGACATACTTGACCAATCTTTACCTTGAGGTAATGAAAAGTTTCGGTATTAGAGAGGACGTGGCGTATCAATTACTAGTTCAAAGTGGTAAGAAATATAAACCATCAAATATTGATAGAGATTTCTACGACCCTACAAAGGTTAAACCAAAAGCCGCTGAAAGAATTTGTTCTATAGTTGTTAACCCAATAACTACTATGGGTAAAAGTAATGATAGTATAGGTAGAATCAGTGGTAGTTTAATTGACGCTAGTTCAATTATTAACACTTGGTTGGTGGATAATGTTAAAGAAGAAGATATCGTTAAAGGTATTGAAAAATTGGAAACTTATTCTGACATCAAAGATTTAAATAAAGCTATGGTTAATGCTAGAATGGGTACTTTACAGTCATTCTTATCTAATCAATTATTCGACGACCCAAGAGAAAAGTCTAGAATTGTTAATCATTTAAACAGAATTGCAAAAAGAAGTGGTGAAAAAACAATTGCAACTATTGTTGGTGGTAACTTATCAATAATTCTTGAAAACAAAAAAGTAGTAAAACTTACAGAATCAGACTTGGTTCGTATTATTAAAAAAATTAGATAATTTTCTATCCATATTAAGTTTAAACCCCCTTCGAAAGTTGGGGGTTTTTTATTGATAATATTATTTGTTTTGGTTATCATTATAAAAACTAAAAACTATGAGAATTATTGTAACAGGAGGGTTGGGGTTTATAGGTTCTAATTTTGTTAACCATATTATAGAAACTACAACACATTCAGTTTTGATTGTGGATAAATTAACTTACGCGGGTAATAGAAAAAATGTCAAACACGATGTTTCTTTATTACAGAAAGATATTTGTGATGTAACTCCTGAAGACTTAGGGGAATATGATTATTTAGTCCACTTCGCGGCGGAATCTCACGTAGACAATTCAATATCTAATGGATTACCATTTGTTAAGACAAATGTTGAGGGAACTTTTAACCTGATTGAATGTGCAAAGAAGAATCCAAACTTGAAGAAATTTATACAGATATCAACTGATGAGGTATATGGGGATATGAATGATATTTCTGAAACCTATACCGCGGTAGAGACAGACAACCTAAACCCTAGTTCATATTACTCATCAACTAAAGCATCTTCAGACCTATTGGTATTATCGGCCAATAGAACATTTGGATTTCCTTACCTTATTACTCGAACTTGTAATAATTACGGGGAAAACCAACACTCAGAAAAGTTTTTACCTAAAATATATCGGTCAATCCAAGATGGGGTTGAGGTCCCTGTGTATGGTGATGGTGGACAAGTAAGAGAATGGATTTATGTTAAAGATAACGTGAAAGTTATTTGTGATTTAATGTTTGACGATGAGATTGTTAATACAATTTATAATATTGGTTCAGGTATTCGATACACTAATAACGACATTATTAGATTAATTTCATTAATTCTTGATAAAGATGTCAAATATAAATTTGTTCAAGATAGATTAGGTCACGACAGAGCTTACAGATTAAATTGTGATAAGTTAGATAAGTACTACGAAACTAAAAAAGATGATTATAGATTTAACCACCTCACAGATTTCTTACAAGGATGGTATGACCAAACCAACAACGGATAGTGAGATATTCATTTCAATTTTAGAAAAACGATATCCAAACTACGCCTTCACACTTAGTGTGGGTAATGATTCATTATTTATTTATGGTGATAAAAATGATGGTGTTTATAAATTTAGTTGTAACTTAGCCGAATGTATGGGAAACCCAATTAAACGAATAGCGTATATACAAATATGAAACATAACAGTTCTAACAAAAAAAAATCAAATAACGGTAATAAATTCGAAAAAGAGTTCACGGAATTAACTGGTATTGTTAAAATGAAAAAGAAAGATAAACCTGTGTTTACTAATTCTCACGGATTAGTTCAGGTTGTTGATTTTGATTTTGAGACTGAGAAAAATGGTGAGAAGATATTTGTTGATGTTACTACAACTTACCGTAGTGATAGATTGAAACAGAAATCATATAACGCTTTAATGATGAAACTTAAGGCTAACCAACCGTGTAAGTTTTATATGGTGGTCAAGACTATGGTTGAAGGGGGTAAAAAGAAAAACCCCATACTAATCGAAGGGATTGATGGGGTTATGTCTATTGATGAATTTATTAATTATTTAAACGAAGCGTAATAGTCTAATTTCTGAGTGTCTTCGGTTTCATAGTTTATTTCACCTTCAATGGTAATCTCTTCATTGATAAAACCAATATGTACAACTCCTTGACCTCCTTCATTGTTATACCAATCACCGAAGTCTGTGATTCGTTCAATTAACCAGTCATTGATGTTATTAGGGTAACCCGTTACACTTTCACCATTCACTGACATATCAGATTCTAAATACCCGTCATCACCACTTCCTTGGTAGTTGATTGAGCCGTATTTGTAACCTTCATTCTCCCTCATTTCCCTCATCCAAGTTAGTACAAAGTTAGGTATTTCATCAGAATCAAAACTACCCCCAACAGGGTCTCCCTGTGTCACATATATGTCTGCACTAAAAGTTAATGTCTTATCATTTGCGTTGATTATTGGAGTAATATTTCCTCTATCATCATAACCAAAATATTTTTCTACAAAATCTTCTTCTCTGATTATTTTTTCTATTAATTCGTCCATTGCTTCATAAGATGGTATTGTAATTCGACTACCATCACCATCCCAACCGTAAATGTCGTAGTAAACATCACCGTCATTTACTTCAATACTAGTTCTGGCTACTTTAGAACCATAACTTTGTATGTACAAAGAGAATGTTTGTAATGTTTTAACATCCTCATCACTTAATCTTGTGCTACCCATAATAATTTTTATTGATAAATATTAATCTTCTACGTTTATTTCCATTGTTTTTATCATCCACATAGGTTTTTCTTTGGAGTCTAACGCAATTAACCATTCTTTTGCCGATGGAATATAATTGAAACAATCTTCTTTAACGTGTTGTTCCCCGACGTATCTAGTGTATACAGTTTTACCGTCACTATTAACAAGTGTTGGTCCAAATTTTTGTTCCATCTCAAATATACCTTCACTATGATGCCTAAACATTCTATGTATTGAATGTCCATACCAACCTTTAGTTTCATCTAACCAATTATGTAAGTGTATATAATCTTCCCACTTACCACCAAATTTTTTAGCTGATGATTTTGAGTGGATTATTGGATGTGCCATAATAATATTTTAAAGTATTTATTCATATGAGAATAATAATAACTGAATCAGATAAGAAAAGAATTCTTTCTCTAATAAAAGAATCTATAGATACTACCGAACTAACTAATTACGCTAATGAGTATATTGATGGTCACACTTGTAATGAAATTTATAGTGATTTGTTAAAATACCAAACTGCGGTTAACAATGGTGATGTGATTCTTAACAAGTCTGAAAAAGATACGTTGTCTGATAGTATTAGTAAAATTAAAACTTATAAAGGGATTGCCTGTGGTACTATTAAAACTACAATGAAAACTGAATTTTCAAAACAGGCTAGTTCAGAACCTGAAAAGTTATTAGATTCTATGTGCTGGTTTAGTAAGAACGTTTATATTAAAACGTTGAACGCTTGTCAAAAACCAAATTCTAATTCTACACAAGTAGTTGTTAAAACAGAACCTAAATTAGATGTACCATCTTTTGAATTACCTGATGAAAAACCATTAGACAAGGTTGAGGTTAAGGTTGGTAGAATTGATAAAGTAAGTAAAAGTTTAAGTAACTTAGACGACTTGAAAAGATATATTATTTCTAACGTTAATAATGAATTAAAAATTAAAAACAATCCTCCTTATAAAATTGGGTGTGACGGTATTAAAATGTCTTACGATAAGGATAACAACAGTTATAATATGAGTGTCGACCTTGAAGTATGTGAAGAGACTCAAAGAAGTTGGTTTTTTACAATAATTGGTAACATTGGTGGTGAGATTAATAAGTCTTTAGTTGTTGATTTTAAAAGTAGATTTAAAAGTGATGGCTCAACTGAAGTTATTGAATGTGAAAAAACAATCACTAACGGTGATAAACAATGGAGTGAATTAATATTAATTGGGGATAAACCATACAA
>Ga0222713_10004563_pt1 | contig 13844 bp, 7 predicted proteins | sample C33_649DmetaG_FD_165061 | JGI IMG/M metagenome (GOLD analysis project Ga0222713, IMG submission 165061) | Estuarine water microbial communities from San Francisco Bay, California, United States - C33_649D | ecosystem: Environmental > Aquatic > Marine > Unclassified | place: USA: California...
ACGAATGGAGCGACATCGTCGTCGGAGGTTGATCTGGAGGCGTTCTTCGAAGCGAACGCGCGAGGCGGGACGCGCGCGTCGACGAAGGAACGTTCGCAAGCGAGCGATGATGGTTCTGCGAAATTGAGAGAGAGTAGGGATGTATTTGATGTTTTACGAAGCGTGGCGAATGATCGCGATGGTGACCGTGGGAAAGGAGGAGGCGCGCGCGCGGATGATGATTTGGAGGCGTTTTTCGCGAGCGCGAAGACGACGACGCCCGTGACGACGACGACGACGCCTGTGACGACGAGCGCAAAGGCGAGGATGACGACGAAAGTAAACAGCGCGCGAGCGGTGGATGATGAGTTCGCGGAGTTCATATCTGGAGCATCGTCGTCGTCGTCGAACGCGGCGGCGAGGAGCGCGAGTTCCGTCGAAGCGGCGGCGGTCGTCGACGTTCTGGACGACGCTCTGCGGAAGGTTTCCTTAAGCGATGCGCGAGACAAACGATCGGTAGGATCGTCATCGTCGTCGTCGACGACGACGACGACGACGACGACGACGGTGCGCTCGGCGACGGCACCGGAAGCGGCGAGAGCGGCGCCGACGCGCGTCGACGAGGACGCGGCGCGCGCGAACGCGCGAGAGTTTACGACGAGTCGCGCGCCTCCGCCGTCGCGGGGAAGTGGATTCAACGATTCCGATGACGACTTTATTGAAAGCACGACGTACGCGAGCGCTCGCGCCAAAGTCGCGGAAGTGAGCGCGTCGATGAAGGCGAGCGTCTCGCGATTGTACCAAGGGGCGGTGAAAATGACGGAGAAATACGCCGGGGAGAGTTCGGCGCTTAAGGCGCGAGGCGACGAGTTCCCTCGACCGACGTCCAAGGCGCCGAGCTCATCGGTGCCGCCTTCGACGGCGACGTCCGTGCCGCCGTACCAAGGGGCGGTGAAAATGACGGAGAAATACGCCGGGGAGAGTTCGGCGCCGAAAGCGACGGAGCCGCCCAAGGCGGCGGAGCCGCCCAAGGCGGCGAAAGCGCCCGCGCCGGCGTCCAACGCCTCCTCTCTGGACGATTTGGAGGATTTTTTTAGCGCAGGCGCGAGCGCGTCGAAGCCGCCAAACGCGTCGAAGGCGTCATCCGTGGACCCCATAGAGGCCATGTTCACGGTGACCCCGACCGCGGGTAAGACAAAGTCCGCGACGGCGAGCGCCGTCCCGGCGAGCGGCGTCGTCGATGATTTATTCGGCACCATGGACTCGACGTCGAGAACGGCTCCAAAGACACCGAGCGCGCCGTTTGCGTACAAACCTGAAGATGACGAGGAAATAGACCCGAACGAACCTCCGGAGCGCGCGGCTTTGCGAAAGGCGCGGCACGACAGGAATCGCGTGCGCATCGAAAGCGCGCTCAAGGACAAGCGCGCGAGAGAGCAAAATGAGCGCTCCGAGCAAAATGAGCGGCAGATGCTGCAGGATCTCATCGGTGCCGACATCGATGCGTGGGCGAAGAAGAATCAAAATAATATCCGCACCCTTCTCGCCAACTTATCCCAAGTACTATGGGAAGGGCACCGGTACGTGAACCCAACGATGGCGTCGCTCATGTCCCCGAACGGGGTGAAGAAGAGTTACCACAAGGCGTTGGTCGTCATTCATCCCGATAAGGTGTCGCAGTCGGGGGGGGATATGTCCCAGCACTTCATCGCCGACAAAGTCTTCGATATCGTTCGAAACGCGTACAAAGACTTTGAGGCGAAGGAGCTTAAATAGTGAAATAGCGGTTCGCGATGTTACGCCATTCGTCATTCGTCGCCTCGTCGGATGGCACGGCCACCTTACGGTGTCGCCATCCTCATCCCTTTCCGCGAGGACGGCACCGGTCGCACCGAACAGCTCGCCACGCTCATCGACGCGCTCGCGGCGCTCGAAAACGTCCCGAAGCGACCCGCGCTCGTCGTCGTCGCCGAGCAGAGCGCCGACGGCGAGCGCTTCAACCGCGGCGCCTTGCTCAACATCGCCTTCATCTTGGCATCCTCCGCATCGTTCGCCCCATCGTGCGCGACGTTCATTTGCCACGATGTCGACATGGCCCCTAGTTCGTCGTGTGGAGCGCACTACGGCGCGAGCGAAGGCGGGGAGGTCGGCGTCGTCGTGCTCGCCGCTCGCGGCTCGAGATACGCCGCCGACGGGTGCTTCGGCGGCGTCACCGTGTACGACCGCGAGACGTACGAGAGGACGAACGGATATCCAAACACATTTTGGGGATGGGGCGGGGAGGACAACGCGCAGTTCCATCGCTGCATCGCCGCGAAAGTCATCACGCGACGGGTCGAGGACGTGGAGTTTGACGATTTGGAGCGCGACGCCGACGACGTGGCGAAGAAGTTAGCGTCGCTGGACGCGCGCGGCGCGCGCATCGGGGCTAAAGAGAAGGCGAAGTTGTTGCGAGACAATCGCCGGGGTTGGGCGAGCGAAGGGTTGAATACGGTCGCGTTCGAAGAGCTCGAGCGGGCGACGCTTCGAGAGGACGAAACGATGACGTGCGTGAAGTACGTGGTGAGAATCGATTGCGGAAAACCGGGACACATGCGATGCGCGGAGTGCGCGCGAGTGCTTCCTGAAAGCGATTTTTCCGGTAAAGTGCGCAAGCGCGTCAAGTTGGCGCGCAAGAGCGCGTTCGCGCACGACGAAGCGTGTCGGGCGTGTACCGATCGAAAGCCTTGGCAAATCGAAACGTCGGAGCGCATTAAAAGCAACGCGGCGGATCCTTCACGGCTGACGTGTGCGCAGTGTGCGATGACGTTCACGAGTCGTACCAAACTGTTCAGGCACTTGGAGACGTGCGTCGTTCACGATGGGACTCGTGGCTCATAGACTAAGTTGTTAGAATCGCTAGATATGAATAGGCTACTTCAGCGTGCGCGGCGACGTCGTCGTCGCGTGCGGGGCATCAATCGTCGAACACCACTTTTTTACCTTCCGGTTTAACGCCCCCGCCACCCCACGCTTGGGCATCCGCCTTGAGTTTCGCTTGCCACGACGGATGCAGAGGGCCTTCGATCTCTGTTTTCGGCGCGTACGTCTTCGACGTCGATTTCGTCGGCGGCTTAAACGATGGCTTCCCCCGTGGCTTTCCACCATCGCCAGTTCCAAGCTTCTTCTCGTCTTCCCCGAATTTGACTTTCTTCCCCGCGCTCGCGACGATGAGCGGCGCTCGCTCGCGTTTCGCTCGCCACGACGGATGCATCGCTCGTTCCTCTTCCTCCTTGGCTCGAGCCTCGGCGCTCGCGCGCTCGCGTTCGGCGATTAAATGCGCCGCGTTGGCGCCGAATTTAGCCACCGCAATTTCTCGTCGTTTGCGCTGACCCATGCGTTTCTTATTTTTTTTCTTTTTGGGCGCTAAATCCAACGCCTCGACTTCGGCGTCCGCCTCCGCTTCGCCGCCGCCGTCGTTCGCGGCTTTTTTGGCGGATGTCTTCGCCTCGCGCTTGAACGCGCGCATCTCCGCCAACGTCTCTTCGCTTAAACTGACGTACCCCGACTCATCGGCATCACTCAAATCACTCTCTTCCGCACTCGCGCTCGAGCTCGCGTTGTCGTTCGCCTCCTCATCCTCCTCGCTCGCGCTCGCGCTCGCCGCGTCCGCGTCCGCGTCGCGCCGCTTCTCTCGTCCACCCTCACCTCCATCGTCCCGCGTTTTTCCCTCGCGCGCGCTCCCCGGTCGTCCAACGGCATCGCGCGTTTTCTTATTCTTCCTATCCACCGCGCGATTCGCCAAGCGCGCGATCGCGAGCAATCGCTCGCGCAACGCTTCGATTTCCCGTCCGACTCTCGACGACGACGCCAAACGCTTCGCGGCGACTCGAACGCCATCATCCCTCGCACCGCCTTCGATCGCAAACGGTCGTTCGTCGAGAGCAAACACGTTCGTGACGACGTCTCGAGCGTCGAACGCGGCGTCGACGTCGATGACACCTTGGACGCGCGCTTCGCCGTCGCCGTCGCCAGCCGCCGCCTCTCGCCCGTCGTCGACACGCGAGCGGGACACCATGTGACGCACGCCATTCGCGACGTCGTCCGCACACGCGCGCGCGACGGCGTCGATGTCAACGGATTTCGTCCGTCGCAAATGCGTCGCTAACGCCTCGTCGTCGCGCGAGTTGGAAAACTTTCTCTTTGCTTTGCCGTCGTCAAAGGTTTTGGCTGCTTTTAACGCCCGGGCGAGCGCGAGCGCGCCGTGGTGGGTCTTCTTGCGAAGCTCGTCCTCGATCGTCGCGAACGAGGTGAAGTCGCGCGCGTGCTTGGCTTTGGCCCACTTGGGCCAGTGCGATTTCGGGGGCATCGAAAAGCGTCGAGGTGTGACGGAGGACGGCGGCGGGCGCCGACGGCGCGGACGCTTCGCATTCGTATTCATTCAAGTTGGAAATAACGCGATGGACGATGGGAGAGAACTAGAGCCACGATCGCTTTTCGGTTTCTTTGCGAAGCTCGGCGCATAAATCGGCGAAAGATGCGGCGTCGTCCTCGAGCGCGGCGGATTTGTCTTGTAGGCGAGAGAGTTTCTCGCCGCGCTGGACGACGCGGTCCCGAATCTCTCGAGTTGAGTCGGCGACTTCGGCGACGCGATACTTGGCGCGAATGTCGTTTGCCGAGCGCTTGACCGGTGCGATTTCGCGCGGCGAGGGCATTTTCGCCGCACTCGCGCGCGCAGCCTTGGACGTCGCGAGTAACTCGGCGCGTTGCGTCGATTCTGATGGAGGCGATGTCGGCGGCGGCGGAGGCGCCGAAACTGGAGACGGCGCTTCCAATCGAACTTCGGCGAAGAGTAGCGCGAGATCGGTGGTGGTGTACTTAACGCCCTCTGCACCGTTCGATCTATCCTCGGCGTCGTCGCCTTTCGATGATGACGGCGTCGCGAGTTTCTCCATCGCCGCCTTGGCGCGGTCGCGCAGCGCCGACATGCGGTTTTTGAAATTCGCCCCCGGCGGCGTCGGCGGCGTCGCCGCCCCCGCAGCCGCCGCGCGCTTGCTTGTCGTCTCCATAGCGAGCTCATTGTCGTTCTCTCCCATCGCCATGCGCGCCGCTCGCGCGGCTTCCGCTGCGGAAGCGACGTCTTCGTCGATGACGCGACCCGCCGCCGGCGCGAGCGCGCCGGCGGTAGTCTCCAATCTCGCCATCGCCGCGCCGTCGTTGGCGACGACGACGCACGACCCATCGCTCGCGATCGCCGCGGTGTTCAAGTTCATTAACGACTGCACTGGTCCACATTGGTCGATCGTGTCGAACGCTGGGGACGAAAACGTGAGAAACCGACCGTCGGTCGAAATCCCGGCGACGCACGACGCGCCCCTTCCGTGAGCGAAATCGCCGCTTCGAACGACGGATGCGTGCGCGAGCGGCGCTTCTAGTCGCACTTTTCGCAGCGTGGACCTCTCGCCTCGCGCGCACCCGGTGGAGGTATACACACGTAACGCTTCGGATGATACAGTGACGACGAGCGCGGTGAACTTTGGCGTCGGTCCTTCCGCGCCTTCGTGTGGTTCCTCATCCGTGGACAACGCCATGTCCTCTTCGTCGACGTCCAACGCGTCGTCGTCATCGAATTCCGCGGTTAAGAATGAATACGAGAAATCCGAAGGCGGGGCGAACCATGGATTTTCGTGCGAGAACGCGGGGGGATCGGAGCCATCGGCGGGGGTGCCGTCGACCTTGAGCAACGAAATCGCCAACGCTTTGGTGGGCGATTTCGGCCGCACGGCGGCGCCGACGCGCTGACCGGAGCTCAAAGCATGGAATCGCACGCCACTTTCGACGTCAAGCACGGCGAGGACGTTCTCATCCGGGCGTGTGGGAATTGGCAAACCGAAATCAAACGCCGCAACCGCGAGAGGCGGACCGTCCTCTTTTCCCGATGCCGCGCGAACGCTCCATCGCGCGGCGCCTCGACGCAAATCCAAGAGGGAAATTCCGCCGGCGGAGTCGCCGACGGCGAGCAACGTCGCGCTCGCGTTTACGCGCGCGCACGTGATGCGCTTTCTGTCATGCGTGGGCGAAGCAAACGTCGCAACGAGCGTGTACGCGGACGTCACGCACGCTGAAGCAGAATCGAGCTCCAAAAAGTCACGCGGAATGGACGCGGCGTCGGCGAGAAATCGAGCCTCTTCGCTCGCCAAATCCGCGTGGTCGCGCTCGAGCCGACGCACGTACACCGGATTGCGAGCGTTCCGATCGCCCTTGGCTGCGGCGTACTTTCGCAGAGCGTACAGTTCGACTTTTCCACTCGCGCGACCGGCGACGAAAAGTGCGCCGCCGGCGTGCACGTGCAAATAACTCAACGCATCGCCGCTCGTGCCGACGTGCCCACCCGGAATGAGTCGACCGCCGTCGTCGATGAACATGACGATCCCGGACGCGTCGCGCCCATGCGCGGCGACGATCACTCGAGCACGCAAGCGCTGATACGAGCTTGACGTCGATTCGCACCCGCCGCTGATCGGCCATCGACCTCCGCACCATCCCGCCGAGGCGTCGAAGCGATTTCTCTCGCCGTCGAGACATTCGATGTTGCTCGTAAACGTCGCGATGACTTCATCCGACGCCGCACAAACGCTCGGCGCGCACGCTGTCGCGATTATCGGCCGCGCGACGGAGATAACGTGCGGCGGGGCGAGCGAGTCTTCTGCAGAGTCGCTCTCGCTTTCGCGATTCAAGACACGAGCGTCGTGTAAATGAATTTGCGAGCCTTCGCTCAAGACGGCGACGGATTCCACGGCGTCGCCGTCGCGACCGGGAATCGGTACCGCATCGATCACCGGCCCAAACCAAGGGAGCGCTCGCGCGCTCGCGGCCGATACGTCGATTCTAAAACCTTCCGCACCGACGCGCGAGAGACGTAAAAGCATGACGGGATCGGGAGACGCGAACGGCTCGCCGCCGACGCACACGAGCCACTTCGTCGCCCCGCGCGCGCCGTCGTCGTCGTCGCTCAACACCGTTCTCAACGCGCGAATCGCCATGAGCGCTCCGTTATGAGACGGGTCGACGATTCGATAAGGAAACACTTGGCGCTGCACGCACTCAATCTCGTTTGCCGATGAAGAAGCCGCCGGAACGCGATGCACCCAAACGCTCCCATCCGATTTACCGGTTGCCGTCGTGCGCGCGTCCAACCACGCGAAACACGTCGTCGTCACCCCATCCTTGTCCCCGCGATCGACGGTTTTACCATCTTTACCACTTCCTCCATCGCGTTTCCCATTCCCCGCCGCCATTCCATTCCCCGACGCGATCGCCACCGCGCGTCGTTCGTGTAAGTGCCACAACGCCATCGACCCGTCGCCGTACGCCGCGACGCATCGCGCGTTTTCATTCTCCAATCCCGGTTGCGGCGCGATCGCAATCATTCGTGCGTTCACCCCAATCAAAACTTTGCCAACGATCTCATCCACCGTCGCGCCGTACTGCGAGCGCACGCGCACGACCGATTGCCCTTTCACCACGTCCACGCACGCCGCTCGCAGCGTTCCGCTCGACGTCCCGACGAGAGTGAACGCGCTCCCGCGCAACGCGTGCGCGCACGTCAACGTCCCTTCGTTTTCGTTCAATCTCACGTCGTTCGCCGCCAACACGCGCTGATCTCGAGCGTCCCAGACGATTATTTCATCCGTATCGTTCGCGCACGTCGCAAAGATTCTCGCCGCGCCGTCGACGAAGCCGACGACGCTTCGTTCGCGGTCGCCGTCGCCGCCGACGCCTGGGTACAACACCTCCAACCCTCGTGCGCCGTACGCCTTCACCCCGTGCGCGGTTGAGACGAGTAATATGCCTTGGTTCGAGACGAACGATAACGCCGAAGACGTGCGCTCGACGCCGTAGTGGGCGACGACCCGCGGGTGGCACGCGCACGGGGCGAGCGTCGCGTCGACGGCGTCGACGTCGACGTCGACATCAACTCGCGCTGGAGACGCATGCACGGGCGCGGTCGTCGATGCGCTGGACGTGACGCTTTGTACAACCTTATCGAGCTCTTTATTCACCACTTGCGCGCTGGAGACGACTTTGTGTTTAAGTTTACGAAACATCGCGCGCGAGTCGAGTCGACTCGAGCGAGGCGCGTTGTGCGGAAACCGAGCTCAAACTAATCTATCCTCGAACTTTTCTCGTCCTCGTTCTCGGTGGTCACGGAAACATACGCACACTGCTCCGAAGTATTTTTCCTCCATCGGCGATCTAAATCCGTCATCGCGCACGAAAACACTGGTTTCCCAAGCTTTTCATTCACGACGTTGTGTCGCTCGCACGTCCAGCGCGCGAGCGCCTCGCGCGACTCCGTCCTCGGGATGTTTGCATCGACGTCGGTGCGAAAATCAACGCGACAAACTTCGCACGGGTATAAATCCGCTAACGCATCGAAAAACCTTCGGGCTTGGATGCGATGCAGAGGCGTTGGGTCGTCCTACGCTCGACGTCCCGGCGTCAGTCGTCGGTCGTCGCGAGCTCGAGCTCGTCGTCCATCGATCGAAGACCTCTCACTCATTCATCGCGCGACGAACGAACGAAACGCACGGGGTAATTCGCCGCGATCGTGTGCATCTACGCCAACGCAACGAATGCGCGCGGTCAGTTCATTGATGATAAAGTCAACGCGTTGTCGTCGCGACGCGTACCAACGCCCAGGCGGCGCGACCGACGCGTTCGCGCGTCGGCGGACACGCTCGCGAGGTCTCATCCTTCGATGACGATTCCGATGACGACTCCGAATGTGACGTAGAGAATGCGCGGGCGAAATCGCGCGCGGTGTCGCACGCGGAGGACGAACACGGCGAAGGCATGGGCGTTGGAGTGACGATGTGGAACGCATGAATGCGCGATGAAATGAATGGGAGACGAATGACACATGAGACGTCCGTCATATATATACACACGCGCGACGACTAAACCGCACGCACGGAGTTCGATGAAGCGGCGAGCGCACGAGGGCGATGACGCCTCGGACGAGGACGACCGCGAGCGAGGGTATCGACGAACGGGCGTCGTCGCGAACGCGGACGCTCGAGCGGGGGCGTTCGCGGCGACGCGCGCGAGGCTCAACGAACAATTCTTGTCACACATCAAAGAGATATTTGCCCGCGATTCGTCGTCGTTCATCATCACCGCGTGTAGGAAATACGTGCAACACGCGGAGGATTTGAGGAAGACGTACGCAGATGTCGAGGAAGAAGGAAAAGAGCGCGACGGAGAGACTCGAGTCGAACGCGGCGGCTTCGTCTACGTCTGGGGCGCGGGCGACAGCGGGCAGCTCGGGTTAGGCGGGGACGTGGACGAAAGACGACGACCGACGAGAGTGAATTGCGAAGAATTGAAGTCGAACGACGTCGCGCGGTGCGCCGCCGGGGGGACGCATACGTTGGCGTTGCGCGCGACGGGGGCGGTGTTTTCATTCGGGAATAACGACGGCGGCGCTTTGGGAAGGGTGATCGACAAAAACGCGGACCCAGATGCGGAGTACAACGCGGGTAGGGTGGAGATGCCGTTGAGCGCCGCGCGCGTGGTGGACATCGCGACCGGGGATTCGCACGGTTTGGCGCGCGTCGAGGACGGGGGCGTTTGGGCGTGGGGGTCGTTTCGCACGACAAACGGGGAGTGGGCGTTCAACCCGAACACGCTCGGCGCATCGAAGACGATGTTTCCGTTTAAGATTTACGCCCCAAAGTCGCGAGATGAGGGCGCGGTGGCGATCGCGAGCGGCGTGGACCACGCGTTGGCGCTCACGGCGGCGGGCGCCGTGTACTCGTGGGGGTGCGGCGAGAAAGGACGACTCGGGCGACTCGACGAGCGCGAAGCCGAAGATAACGATCGTGCGAGCGATGAGTTGAAGAAGAAGCTGCTCACGCCCGCACGAGTGACGTTTGCGACGCGTGGGAAAGGAGCGCTCGGGAGCGCATTCGCCGGCGAGCCGGCGATGACGGCGATCGTCGCCGGCGATTTTCACTCCTTTGCGATTCGCGCCGACGCCGACGGGTCGAATTCCGAGGTCTACGGCTGGGGGCTTTCGAACTGCAACCAGCTCGGGATGATGGACCCGAACCCAGAACTTCGCGGGGACCAGCAAGTGACGTACTTCCCCAAGCGCGTGGCGAGCCTTAGCGGGAAGAAAATCGTCGCCGGCGACGCCGGGACGCACCATTCGTTGTTCCTCACCGCCGACGGCGGCGTCATCGCTATCGGGCGATGGACTGACGGAAGGTGTGGCGTGCGCGACGTCCCCGCCGCCGAGGATGGGTACTTGGAAGAGCCGATGAAGGTGCTCGATTTGCCCGGGCGCGCCAAAAAAGTCGCCGCCGGCGGCGTCAACGGTGGGGCGATTTTAGAGAATGGTGACGCTTACGTGTGGGGTTCGCAATACATGGGCCAGCTCGGCTTGGGCCGGCGTGAGGAAGACGCGCATCTGCCGGTAAAAATGGAGCAAACCAAAGATATGGAAGGTCTCCGCTTTCATGATTTATCGTTTGGCGGCCAACACGCCTCGGCGGTGTTGGTTCCGGTGGATGAAGGGCCCAAGCCGGCGGCGAAACGCGCCAGAACGTAGCCACGAGTGGATTGAAATACAGTTCAAAATAATACATTCAAGCTTTAAGCATCGCGGCGAAAGAACAGTACGTAAACGTTGCTCATGGCGACGAACGCGGCGACGATCAATAACGCCGCCGCACCGACCTCCGCGCCCGAAATCTTTGGCGATGCTTCCGCGTCATCCGCGGCGTCCGTGACGGCTTCGCTCACGCTCACGTCGTCGCTCACGTCGTCATCGGCGAGCAGTCCCATGGCGGAGCTCAACAAATTCCGAGTGACGTCATCTAAGTCGCGTAGGTCGTCGTCCACGCGGCTGGGCTTTGACAAGCCGGCGTCGCGCATTTTTGGATGCAGCAGGAGCGCCGCCGGAACGACGAACATCACCAAACTCCCGCACGTCGCGCCGACGAGCTCAAACACTTTCCCAAGATCGTTCACCATGAACGCCACGAACGCAGTGAGAAAAACGAATGCGAGCGTCTGCGACGCGTGTCGCGCGAGCGGTGCCCGTCCCGGCGGGAAGCGCGCCCAGCCGAACGCGTCGGCGAGCAAATCATCAATCGCAGCGCGCGCGGCGTGATGGTTCACTGGAAACGACACCACGGCGTTCAAACCCATGAATATCGTCGCCACCATCATCACCTTGTCGCGTTTGTCGTAGCTATCCAGCACGTTCGAAGAAACATCGGGGTGTGCCAAGTACGCAAATTCGCCGACGAGCGCGTAGCCGACGAAACACGCGCCGACGGCGTACGCGATCACGTCGTACATCCTTCGCACGCGACGTCTCTCGACGTCTCTCGATCTCGCCCGATCGTTCAGTTCCAATTCATCGTCTTCGTCGTTGACGTCGAACGTCGAGCGGTCTCCCTCGCCCTCGCTCGCGCTCAACTCCGCGAAGATGGACAACACCTGAATGTGGCACTGAAACGCAAAGACGACAATCGGGACGGCCAATATCGACTCTTCGCTGAGCGTCCACGCCACCGCGGTCGATCGGCCGTCGACGTCGCTATTCATCACAGCCTTGATGACGATCGCTATCGCGGTGTACGCCAACGCGAGCAAAGCGATGACGGACGACGGCGCCAACCGCGTCAACTCTCGCGCCAAGCTCAACGGCGTCGCGACGCACGTCGCGGCGACGACGATGGCACACCGTCGCGTCTCCCAAAACGCCCTCGCCGTGGAATCGTCGCTGTTTTTGAACCCATCGACCACGCGCTCGTAGGAATCGCCGATGATGATCAGATACGCCACGCACGACCCGAACAGATACGCGACGAGCGTCGCGGCGACCGCTCGAGACGCTCGAGCGCCGAACGCGTCGCGAACGAGCCCTTGAAACGACTCCGACGCGAACGTCGCACCGGCGCGGACCAATATCCTAAGCGTCACCGCGGACACGATCGCCGTCGAAGCGATCAAGACGAACGCTCCGACGTAGCCGCACGCGCGCGCGGCGTACGGCGTCGCGAGCACGCCGGCGCCCACCGCGCAGTTCACCAACGTCGCCGTGCTCCCGCGAACGGTTCCATGTCGCACTCGAACGCGAGGGCGTGCGCTCGAAATACCATTCAACGCGAGTTCGTGGACGTCGTCGACGATGGTGATGTCGTGATCGTCATCCGACTCGGACGCGAACGCGCTCGCGGAGCCGAGCGCGAGTTCTTTCATTTCACTACTCGAGCTTTTTATTCAACGCAGCGATGCGAGCGTTGCGCTCGCCGCGCACGCTTTGCGCTAACGTCAACGTGCCTAACGTCCCGGCGGCGGTGAACCCTAAGAGCCACAACGTGAGGCGATCGCTCAAAGCCATGCTGTGAGGACGAAGGCGAATCGCGCGGCGACGTCGAGACGCGACGGGACGGGTCGCCGATGGATTTCCATCATCGCAAAGGGTGGTCGAGTGAAAAGCGCCATGAGTGAGCGATGGGTGAGTCATAACAACGAGTATGATGCTGAAAGATCGAACGATCGATCGATCAACGTAAAATTGCGCAAGCGACGGCTTGGATTTCTCGAGGATTTCCATTCGTCAGCGACTTCATTTCGTCGACGATTTTCGCGTCAATGTCGGAGCGGAGCACACCGACGCGCTTGTACTCGCGCAGCATGACATCGATTTCTTCGCGCGTATATTTCGGACACTCGATGACGACGACGCCGTTGACGGAAGGGTCTGGGCGCGACGCCGCGGTGACGGCGTCGGATACGCCGATGGTTTGGCTCGCCGCGGTGACGGATACGTGCTTCGCGTCGGGTGCCATCGAAGACTCCACCGCCTTGGTCAGCGCGCGCGCGAAACGCAACTTTTGCGCGGGGATATTCGATCTCGATCGCGGTCCAGTGACTTCGAACATGTCAGACGGCCCGAACAACGAGTTGTACTGGTCCACGACGAACACCACCTTGGCGTTCCCCGTCTTCGCGAGCGTCATCAGCTCATCGATCACCTTGATCGCGCAATCGATCGCAAGTGTTGGCTCCGTCGACGCGATCGTGGCGAATTGAAATAAATTCACCTTGCCATCCGCGCTCGCGGTGGCGTCGCCCATCGCGCCGTCGCCGCCGTCGCCGCCCTTGGTTTTCTTCAACGCCGACGTCTTTTTCTTCGCCAGCGCCGCCGCGAGTTCCTTCATCGACTCCTGGTCGACATCGATCGCCGACAGCGTGCGTTCATTCGCGACATTCGCGACGTGTTTCAAAAACCGCATCGCGCAGTCCGGGCTCTCCCATATCCCTTCCTCGTTCGCGCTCTTACTAAAATAACTCCTTCGCGTGAGTTCTAAACCATCCGGCACGTAGCACGCGACGACGCCCTCCTCGCGCGCGCGCATCACGAATTTCGCCAGCGCCACGCTCTTCCCAACCCCGCGCGATCCTCTGACGTCAATTCTTTTCCCTACCGCGATCGCGTTCATCAGCGCGTCGTCGATCGAGCGCGTCAGCAATCGCTTCGCCGTCGTCGCTCTCGTTTTCGCGCGCTCCTCCTTCGTCACTAAGACGTCATCTCGAGTGAAATCAAACTCATGTTTCAACCCACGAACGCTCGCGTGTTCGGGCAATGTTCTGAGAAGCGCGTCGTCGTCGACGTCGACGAATCGCGCGGCGCGCGACGCGAACGCGCGCCTCACGTCACCCGCGATCGGGCGCGCGCGCGACACCACGGACGACGACGGGTGCGATGACGACGACGACGTGGACGCCGCGCACAGCGCGCGACTGACGGCGCGACGGAACATGGCGAACGTCGGCGGGGACGTGGGAGGGAGGCGAAAAGTGAG
>Ga0222713_10004569_pt1 | contig 13834 bp, 13 predicted proteins | sample C33_649DmetaG_FD_165061 | JGI IMG/M metagenome (GOLD analysis project Ga0222713, IMG submission 165061) | Estuarine water microbial communities from San Francisco Bay, California, United States - C33_649D | ecosystem: Environmental > Aquatic > Marine > Unclassified | place: USA: California...
AAGGAGATGTTTCTACTAAAAATAATGGAGGATTTGTTAGGCTTGGCCAAGATGTAAATTTCCAAGATAACTCCATTAAAGGTATTCAATTTAAAGCAAAAGGCAACAATGAAACTTATGAAATACACGCAACACTTCGTGGGATAAAGGTTCCACCATGGGCTTATTTCAGCCAAAAATTTACTGTGAGTGAAGATTGGCAAGAATTTAAAATTTACTTTAATAATTTTTCTGCTGAAGGGTATTCAGCTCGCTCTTTGAAGCCCTCTAATATAAGAAATTTAAGCTTTGCTGGTTATGGGAGAGATTTTGAAGTTGATCTAACCATTAAAGATATTGCAATCATCAATTAAGTTTTAAATCTAGATCTAACTGCAGCGCAATCATCAGCAGCTGTAGGCAAGTTTAAGTAGCCAATACATTTTTCATCATTATTTTTTGGGGAATTTACCATCGTGCTCACTGGGTAATACTCAATTCTTTCTGATAAAGATGAGGTGTAAATATTTTTTCCTGCCAACCAGTCTCTACCTTCATTGAATTTAAGCAGAACAGGCATTCTATGATGAATGCCCTTTAGTTTTTCATTGGCCTCTTTGGTGATAATCGCACAGCCATTTTGCTGCTGGTATTCATTATAAATACCGGCAAAGAAAAAAATTTTATTGTTCATGTGGAAGAAGTAGGGCTGTTTATTCTCATCTTCTCTTAACCATTCATACCAACCGTCTGCAGGAATAAGACATCGCTTAGCCATTTTATAGCTTGGTTTTTCCAAGAGAGTTTCAGAGCGAGCATTAACGAGGTTCATGGGTTTTTTAGCCCAGGATGGGTTATAAGACCATTTCATCATTGTTGGCTTGTCGGTAATTACTAATATCTCTTGACCAGGCGCAGTATTGAAGCTCTCTTTAATAGAGATGCCATATTCATTTTGAATATTTCTTGAATCTCTAAGTGTGTATCTACCGCACATACAAACTTTCTAAAAAAACAGCGATGGTCTCTCCAACTTTCGTTGGCTCTTTGTAGGTAATACTGTGTCGACCACCTTCAATTGTTTTTAGGGTTGCCTGAGGAATCAATTCCATTAATGGCTCGTTACCGGAATATAGGACCACACTGTCATTTGTTCCCCAGATAATCTGAGTTGGGAAATTATAAGTACCTAGCGATTGGTACATAGATTGAGTATTGAACAAATTGAAATTCCTATAGGTTGAAAGCAACGATTCATAATAGCCTTCAAACTTAGTTTGAATTTTAATTAATCTTAAAAAGTCTTGAGTAGAAATTGAATAGGGGTCTTCGCTGTCTTCTCTATCGCTATACCAACTATCAATATTTCCAAATACATGCAAAAACCATTCTCCAATGTAAGGTATGAGCGCTAACGGATTGACTCCGGTGGTTTCCACCATTAAACCAGCTGGTGCAATAAAGGTTGTGCTTGCAACAGACTTGGGATGCTCAATTGCGTAATAGCCAACGATTGGACCACCCATTGAGTATCCCACTAGATGAACTTTGTCCGTTATGTTTTGAGAAGCCAGTAGCTCTTGCAAGCTTCTGACATAAAGCTCTTTGGTGTAAGGACCTTTTGGTCTTTCTGAGAATCCTCTGCCTAAATGATCATAAACTAAGACTCTAAAACCTTGGCGAGTAATGAATTGGACCATTCCATCCCAAACAAATTGAGGAGTGGAAAATCCATGAACTAAAACAACTGGCTCACTTTTTTTAAGCTCTGCAGGCTCAAACCATCGATAAAAAATATTTCCATCTGATAATTGCTGCCACTGTCCATAATCGGGTAAATTGGAAGCCTGAATGGGAGAGAGCTTGCTGGTTTTATAAACATATGGCGCCACAATGGCTAGCAATATAACCAGCGTGATGATTCCAAAAAATTTCATAACATTATTATAGTTTTAATTGGGTAACCCAGTTGTTGAATATACGTCTATATTTTTGACAATTATGGAGGGTTATGTAGGATAGAAAGTAGTATTTAACTAGGGGGCAAAATGAAAAATATACTAACCTTAACTTTAGTGACTTTAATTGCAACAAGCTGTTCCAATAACAGCATGGATGCAGAAGCTGAAGTTACCTTTGATTTATTGGGCGTAAGCTTTTACAACGAGTTCTTCCCATGTGTGGGTGGAGCAGATTACACGCCTGAAAATGTCACGGCCATGATGAAAGCATGGCGAGCACAAAATATCTCTGATGATCTTTTAGGAGCATGGGGATATGCACCGGCAGCTGATACCAATGGTCAACAGAACGGCTGGTGGGAACTTTCCTGGGAATCAAAAGAGCAAGCAGATGCCGCTTGGGCTGAATGGGTTGCCGATGAAGGTGCCATGGCATGGGCTCAAGAATATGAAACAGTGATCGCTTGTGACGGTGAAGCTCGCAGAGGTTGGGTCTTTCAGTGGCACAGAGATCCTTATTCTTATGGTGAGTTTCCTGAGTCAGGAGAATTTTTTACCGAAACATTTGTTTGTAAATTTAACGAAGGCAAAGGAGAGAGTGATTTAACAGAAAGTATTTCGCTTTTTAATACTTGGCTTGATAACGGGGAAAACTATGGGTCCTATGCTTTTGGAACCTATATGACAGTCGAAGAGGATGAAAACATTGATTTCCTCTGGCTAAATTTCCATGAATCAGCAGATTCTGCTGCCAAAGGTGCAGCAGATTGGTTGGCAGGCGGGGGTGAGGCTGCAGCATCTATTGCCGCAACTGCAACTTGCTCTAATCCTCCCGATTATTACAATTCATGGACCTTATACGATCCGGCAAGACCTCAGTTTTCTAAAGGTAACTAACCTTATCCCATAAAAAAAGCCCCTAGTTCAAGGGGCTTTTTTTATTGAAATAAAATTATCTTACTTTGTTGGCGATCCAGGTATTGTAATCAAAACATCCATCTAATAGTTCACCAAGTTTTTGATCCTCGGCGCTACCATTGATATTTTGCCAATAATTATCTGAACCAGCACCTAGTTCAGCTACGGTATTTGCATAGAGAAGATATACAAAGTCGTAATCAACTCCCTCAGTGGCACCTGCTGTTGGAAATATCATTTTTCTTCCAAGGTTATCGCCTTTTAATTTTGCAGCCTTGGCAAAATCCATATAAGCATCAAACATTGCTCTACCGGTTACTCCCTCTTTCATTTTGCATGCTGAAAATCTTGTAGCTGCAACACCCATTTCACCTTCTGGAACAGAAACAGACCATTGCCAGGTATCTACTATTTGATGATTAACGACTGGAATTTTAGACATAGCATCATTTCCATTTTTTACCCAATAGTCTAAGCCTTTGTATTGCTCGGTTGAATTTGGCCATAGGCCGACAAAAATAACATCATGAGAAGTAAGATCTCTATGGAAATAAGGCGAAAGCAAGACAATCTCAAAATTTTCATACTCTGGAGTCTTATTTAAAATATTTTTTTCAACATTTTTGACCCAATCAATCAAATCATTTAGATTTTTGCCATCCTTGTATTTAGCAAAATAATATTCTGCCTTATTAGGACTTGGTTGATATTTATACTCTTGGGCAATGGCTAGCCCAGAAATCATGGAAAATGCTACAACGGTAGCAAACATTAACTTATTCATTTTTTCCCCTATAAAAGTTACTAAAAATAATTTAACAAATTTTGTTAATGCGTAAAAGACCATCAATAAACATTTAGCTAGCAAACAATTTTTTTATTGAGATGATTTATAATTTTGATATGAATGCAAAATATTTTCTTTCCCTATCAATTATTTTTCTATCCTTATCCTCTGGAATTAGAGGAGACATTAAAGAGCTCACAATTCTCTATACAAACGATTTGCACTCGCATTTAGTTCCACACATTGAGGGCTGGATGAGTAAAGATAGGCCGGTTGGCGGTTTTGCAAACATTGCAACCCTGGTTAGAGAAGAGAAGGCTAAAAACCCCGAAACCATCTATATTGATGCTGGTGACTATTTTTCTGGTCCATATGTTAGCACCTTAACCGAGGGAGCAGCGGTGATAGAAACCATGAATTTCCTTGGTCTTGATGCTGCCTGCATTGGCAATCACGAGTTTGATCATGGTTGGCAAAATACCTTTAACCAACTTAAAAAAGCAACGTTTCCCATTCTCAATGGCAATATCTTTGTAGAAGATACCGGCAAACTTTTTTGGGACAATCCCTACATCATTATCGAAAAACAGGGTTTAAAAATTGGCATTATTGGATTGCATGGCAAGTTTGCTTTTCACGATACGATTAATAAAGAAATGGTAGTGGGTCTAGATATTCGCGATGAAGAATTTTACTTAAAAAAATATATCGCAGAAATTAAAGACCAGACAGATCTTATTATTTTAAGCATTCACCAAGGCATGCCCGGCCGGCAATCTACAATTGGTTTGAGCGATGTTGAAAGGGCTTTATTTAAAGATATCGATCTTGCCTCAAAGGTCTCCGATTTAGATATTATTGTGACAGGCCATGCACACAAAGGAACCGAGGAAGCTTTGCAATCAAATGGAACGCTGATTGTCTCCACCAATGCATACACCACTCAACTTGGAAAGCTTGTTGTTACTTACGATACATCTAAAAAGAAAATCATTAACCATACCAATGAATTGATACCTATATTTGATGATGAGATTGAAGACGATCCTGCAATGCTTCGTGAAATAGAGAAATGGAATACACGAGTAGGAGAAATTGCAGGAGAGATTGTAGCGACTTCCTCAGAAACGATGACCAGAGCTTATGGTCAAGAATCCAATATGGGGAATATGTTTGCAGATGCATTAAAGGCAATGAACGATACTATAGATATTGCGGTAATCAATAGCGGCGCTTTACGACAGGATATTCCAAAGGGCCAAGTTAGCATCGGGCATTTAATCTCTGCATTTCCTTTTCCAAATCGAGGCATTATCACAACGCTAACTGGAAAAGAGGTAAGAGAAATTTTTGAGCATGCTGCCGGACAGACAAACGGTGTCTTACAAGTTTCACAAGGATTTCAATACAGCATCACCAAAGACAATAAACTTGGATTTATGCGTCTAAACGGTAAAGATATACAGGATGAAGGAATTTACCGAGTGGCAGCTCCTAATTTCGTTACCATGGGGGGAGATGGCTATCTCTCCTTTTTAAAAAGCTCTGAGACCATAGATTCAGGTATTTTGATGTTTGATGTCGCTAAAAACTTTATTCAAAAACAACAAAATTATGAGCCGTTTTACGAGGGTAGAATTGTTCTGGAGAATTAGTCCAAGATTGGTCTCTAATTTTTTTTAAAATAATTGTTGTAATAACTCCCTAAAAGTCTTATAAAACAGTTTTTTTATAGGGGGTGATATGAAATCAACCAATCTATCGGTGTATCCAGCTTCTTTTGGTTCGGATCCTTTATTTCCAAAAAAATCTGATTTTGAAATCCATAAAACTTCTAAAAGCAAAGGACTTGGAGTCATAACTAAGCGGGCATTTGCGAAGGGAGAGTTTGTAGCCAAGATGGCAGGACCAACCGTTGACACCATTCAGCAACATACATTGCAAATTGCAAAAGACGTTCACCTTCATGACACCTATTTTTCAGGATATTTTTTGCATTCTTGTGATCCTAACATTCATGTAGATATGCAGAAACTGGAAGTAACAGCCCTTAAGCCTATAAAAAAGAATGCCTATCTGTACATGGATTACTCGGATACCGAAGATTATCTTTTTAAGATATTTAAGTGTGGATGCGGTGCAAAAACTTGCAGAGGTATTATCAGAGGTAAGAAAGATAAAAACCTTGCGCCAGCATTTTTAGCGGATCAACAATCCATGCTATACAAAGAAAAGCAGTGGTGGGAAAGAGAAGATTTATCTTACAAAAGAGATCAATTATTTTTTGCAAACAGATTGGTAAAGGATTTAGCAAAACAAGCTGATATGCCGACCTTTTTTTATTCCATCAATCGAATTGAAAAAAACCTTACTCGCCTAAAAGATGCTTTTGCAAAGCAAGGAATGAGCAGAAGAACCAATGTATTTTACGCCATGAAAGCTAATAGATTTACTCCGATTTTATCTTGGATGGCATCTCAAAGAGTATGCGGTATAGATGCATGTTCTCCTGAGGAAATTGAGCACGCGATTGCATGCGGGTTCAGAGAAGAAGATATCTCTTTTACTGCAACCTCGCTATCTGCAAAGGATTTTGCAATCTTAAGCAAGTATCCCCGTATTCATATCAATTGCGATTCAATATACACCCTAAAACAATGCATTAAGTTTGGCTTAACTTACAGCTTAGGAGTAAGAATCAATCCTGAATTGGGCACCAGTAGAACAGATAATAGTCGCCTCAAATATGCTGGTGAAAAGCAAACAAAATTTGGAATCTACACAACACAGCTTAAGGAATTTATTAATACCGCTAAGAAAGCAGGGGTTGAAATCAACACCGTTCATTTTCATACCGGTTGTGGTTACCTAAACGATAGCCTGAATAATCTTGCAGAAGTATTTAAAAAAGCTAATGAATTTATCCAAACCATTGGCACCATAAAAAGGGTGAACATTGGCGGCGGGCTTGGCGTGCCCCATCAAAAAATAGATGGATCCTTGGATTTATTCGAGTGGTCAAAGCTTATCAAAAATTCATTTGCAAAAGATCTGATCATTCAAGTTGAGCCAGGCGAATACATTGTAAAAGATTCTGGAATTCTGATTGTCGAGAAAACTTTCACCGAAAGAAAAAAGAAAAAAAATTATGTTGGCATAAACGCCGGGTTCAATATTGCTATTGAGCCAGCATTCTATGGACTGCCTTTTGAGCCAGTGATCTTAGAGCGTTACCATGGAAAATTTATGACTTACGATGTGGTAGGAAATATAAATGAAGCTCTTGATGTTTGGTACGAGGACTTGGTTATAGAAGATCTGCAAATGCACAAGCATTTAGCCATTATCAATGCAGGTGGGTATTCCAGCTCCATGGCATCAAATCATTGTATGAGAGGAAACTTTAGAGAAGTACTGCTGGTAAGTTAAACTATCCAGATGACCCTTATCAAACAATACCTAGGGCTTTTGATTGCTCTGGGTATTACTTTTTGGTTGCTTAATCCAGCTGCAGCAGTTTTTTTGGGTATTGCCTTTGCGATGCTGATGAAACCGGCAACAGGATTTATTACAAAAAAAGTTTCATCCTATCCTTTGCAAATAGGCATCGTTCTTCTGGGTACAACGATTCAATTCAAGTTAGTCCAAGAAGTAGCTCTTAGTTACTTTCCCTGGATAACACTTTTTGTGTTTTCGGCTTTTTTACTAGGTTGGGTATTGCATAAGATTTTGAAAGTCGAAAAAAAGCAGGCCATCCTGCTCACTGCAGGGAGCGCTATATGCGGAGGAACAGCAATGGCAGCAATTGCACCTATTATCAAAGCACAACCAAAAGATCTGATGATTACCCTCACGATTGTTTTTATACTTAATGCTATTGCTATTGCAGTATTTCCTTTTGTGGGTGATGCATTAAATCTCTCTGCAATCGAGTTTGGAGCCTGGGTGTCTTTAGCAGTTCATGATACTAGCTCCGTCATTGGAGCTGCGCTAGCATTTGATCCTGAGGCCGTGAAGACAGCTGCAACTTTAAAACTTGGAAGAACCTTATGGCTGATTCCTCTTGTATTTATTACAGGGCTAATGTTTAGTAACCCCGATTCAAAGAAGGGCATTAAGGTACCTTTATTTATTGTTTTTTTTATTGCAGCTTTATGTCTGCAGTTTTTTATCTCGCTCCCTGCTGGAGTGATAACCAATTTAGAATTTGCCAGCAAAGTCTTGCTTATCTTTGGACTCTTTTGCATTGGTAGCCAGGCTAACTTAACTGATTTCAGAGGGATATCTGCAAAGCCAATTTTATTCAGCCTGATTATGTGGATTTGTGCCATAGGTGGGTCTTTGTTCATTCTGTATTATTCAGGCTTTTAAGTAGTTGAGTATTGTTCTAAATAACTTAAACTAGAATACATGCTCAATATAGGCATTAAACTTACAGAGCTTGGCTTAATTCCAGAATCGATCTTAAGGTTGGCAATTAAAAAGCTCTTGGAGCAACGCCTGCTTGAAATCCCAATTAACCCTGAAGAGCGTCACATCAAAAAAGAATCTTTTATCAGGGAGTTACAGTCCAGTCCAATAGCATTAAGCACCGAATTAGCTAACGAACAACACTACGAAGTTCCCCCGGCATTTTTTCAAGAGATCATGGGAAAGTACCTGAAGTATTCATGCGGGTGGTTTAACGAAGATACTCATTCCCTTGATGAGGCTGAATCCAATATGCTGGATTTGTATATCCAAAGATTGGAAGTGGCGAACAATCAGCGGATACTTGATTTGGGATGCGGTTGGGGAAGTTTTACCCTTTATGCAGCATCAAAGTTTCCTGATTCACAGTTTGTTGCAGTTTCAAACTCCAACGATCAAATTAACTACATTAACCATACTGCAAAGGAGCGCTCTCTCACAAATGTGCAGGCCATCAAACAAAATATGAATGATCTTTCTCTGGACGGAAGTTTTGATAGGATTATTTCTGTTGAAATGTTTGAACATATGAGAAATTACGGCGCACTTCTAAAAAATCTAAGAGATCATTTAAACGACACTGGAAAAATGTTTGTGCATATTTTTACGCATAAAGATTTTCCTTATCCTTATGAAGTTCGAGGGCCATCCGATTGGATGAGCAAATATTTCTTTACCTCTGGATTAATGCCATCCCACGATATTTTTTCTTATTTTGAAGATGATTTTTTTGTAAAAAATAGCTGGAAAGTTAATGGCGTTCACTACGCAAAGACTTGCAATATGTGGCTGCAAAACCATTACAAAAATAAAAAAAATATCCTGAATATTTTTGATGGGCACTATCCCAATATCAAACAGTGGTTTGTTAGATGGCAATTATTCTTTTTAGCCTGCGAAGAGCTATTTGCATATAATGAAGGCAATGAATGGTACGTTTCTCATTATCTCTTAGAACCTAAAGGACAGTCGTTATGAAAGATTTTCAAAATAAAGTAGCAGTCATTACTGGTGCAGGAAGTGGAATTGGAAGAGGCTTGTCTTTGCATGCTGCATCGCTAGGCATGCGATTGGTTTTAGCAGATATCAACCAAGAAGGTCTAGCTGAAACTATGGATTTAGTCAGTGAACACGGGGTTGAGGCCATTGCTAGGAAGGTAGATGTTTCTTCATCTGTTTCTGTTGAGGCGCTTGCTGGGGAAACCTACGAACATTTTCAGAATTGCCATTTATTGTTTAACAATGCTGGAGTTTTGGGTCCTGGAGCAATTAAAGATACCAATGAAGAGCAGTTTAAATGGTTGATGGATATCAACATCGGAGGTTGCTACAACGGTATCAAAGCTTTTTTAAATCCTATGTTAGAGAAGGGTGAGGAGGGTCATATCATCGCAACCTGCTCAACGTCTGGGTTTATTGCTTATCCAATGCTTGGTTTGTACAGCGCTTCAAAGTTTGCCATTCGGGGTTTGATGTCAACTTTAAGAGCAGAGCTTCTAGGGTCCAACATATCAACGAGCATAGTATGCCCAGGAGAAGTTGATACCGGTATCTTAAAAAGTGTTTTTCCAACTAATTCACCAGTCGAACTTGCAGAAAATACTTCAATTAATAACGCTAGGGAAATGCTCGATGTTGCTGCCGATGATGCACTTGGCAAATCATTCCCCATCAGTCCTGCCCAAGCTGCTGAGGCAATTTTTGCAGGTATTGAAAATCAAGATTTCTATATTTTTACTCACAGTGGCTATAAAGCATCCGTGGAAGATATTTCTAAAGAATATTTAGCTGCTTTTGAAAGAGCAAAGTTTGTCTAAGGGTTAGGTTTGTAAAGATGTCTGTTGGGAAAGTTTTTTTATCAGTATTTTTTGCTGCATTGCTAATTAGCACAGTAATTTTTGGCCCTAAGTTTTACCGAGTCTATCAAATGATTCATTTATACGATGAAGGCAAGATTGCGGATAATTTTATAAACATGGATGCAATTTTTGATACGGTTCCTATTCAGGCTGCTCCTAAACCATATAAGTTTGAGGAGGGAAGTTTTGATCTACCTGAGATATTTAGCTTGGATGGTAAGGAACAAAATCTTAAAGAAGCTTTGGACTACTTTGAAACCGATGGGTTAATTGTGTTGCATGGAAACAAAAAAATATATGAACAGTATTGGCATGGAAACTCCAAAGATTCTAAGCATATTTCTTGGTCGGTAGCTAAGTCATTCTTATCGGCAATGATAGGCATTGCTGTTAACGACGGGCTGATAGATATTAAAGAACCTATTACCAAATATTTACCAGAGTTTATAGGCACTGGATACGAGGGAGTTCGGGTAAAAGATATTCTGCAGATGTCTTCAGGGGTGAGATTCAACGAAGATTACGGAGATTTTAATTCTGATATTAATAGATTCGGAAGAGCGATTTCCATGGGTACTTCCATGAAAGAATTTGCTCTTACTCTGACCAATGAAAAGATGCCCGGAACTTACAATCACTATGTAAGCATTGATACCCAAATGTTGGCAATGCTTTTGCAGGAAGTAACTCAAACATCGGTAACCAATTATTTACAAGAGAAGATATGGAATCCTCTCGGGATGGAATCCGATGCATATTACTTGATTGATAATACCGGCATGGAAGTAGCGTTGGGTGGTCTTAATGCAACGCTAAGAGACTATGCAAAATTTGGACTTTTGTATTTACAAAGAGGTAACTGGGAGGGAGAACAAATTGTGCCAACCAAATGGGTCGATGATTCCCACTATCCCGACGGGCCGCATTTACAACCAGGAGAGAATCCCTATTCTTCAAGCTCTTGGGGTTATGGTTATCAATGGTGGGTACCCGGTTTTCCTGATACCGATTTCACTGCCGCAGGTGTCTACAATCAATATATTTATATTGATCCCCTAACAAATGTAGTGATTGCAAAAACGTCCAGCAATCATAAATTTACTAGCGAGCGAGACTATTCTAAGGCAGCACATGTTGCTATATTTAGAACAATAGCAAAATCAGTGGCGCAACAATAATGCTGAGAATTCTTTTTTTAATTGCCTTATTTAACTTTCCAGTATCGGTTCATGCTTGGTGGGATTCTGGGCACCAGTTAGTTTGCGATGTTGCTGAACTGCATCTTTCCGAAACAGCAAAATTAAAACTCCAAGATTTGCTGGGTGGAGAGAGAAAATTTGCAGAGGGTTGCGTTTGGCCAGATACCATCAAGAGAGATAGACCGGAAACAGGTCCTTGGCATTACATCAACCTTCCGCCAGATGAATTAGAGGTAACAGCGAGTTATTGCCCAGAAGAGAGCTGCATCATGAAAGCTTTCTATGAGCAATTGGCGGTATTAAAAAATACCTCGGCTCCAACTGAATTACGTAAGGAAGCGTTGATGTTTGTAGGGCATTTTGTTGGTGATATCCATCAACCATTTCATGTAGGTAATGCGGAGGACCGGGGTGCAAATGGGTATCGAGTCATTATGCCTTCAGGTCGCAATCAAGGGATGCATGCCGTTTGGGATGGCTATATATACAATCATGCCTTGGATACTTTGCGCGATGATTTTAATAGAGTGTTTTTTGAATCCTTTTACACCCAAGCAGAATCTTTAATCTACGATCAAAATATTTATGCCTGGGCTACAGAAAGTAGAAAGATTGCTATGTCCGATAGCGTTGGTTATAAGGATCAATCAATCAAAAAAATAGACAGACAATATTTAGATGCTCATAAACAGATTGTGATTGATAGATTGGCCTTGGCATCTGCAAGACTAACAGTATTGCTCAATGGAGTTTTAAGTAATTGAGTTTTCTAAAAAACTTACTTACTAAAAATAAACCAAAATTCGTACTTTCACTGGATGGTGGTGGAGTAAGAGTCCTTGCGGGAGTCGTTTTCTTAAAAAAATTAGAAATTGCCTCAGGCAAAAAAATTACCGATATCTTTGATTTCTTTATTGGCACCAGTGCCGGAGGTGTGAGTGCTTTATGCCTGGCTTGTTTGCAAATGGATGCCGAGGAACTAAATGAATTTTGGTCTGAAGCAAATATTTCACTGACCATGTCAAAATCGTTTTGGGACAATGCTACCGTTTTTCAAACCAAACCAAAATACAACGGCGAAGGGAAACATAATGTGCTGAATAAATATTTTGGGGAGAAACTGCTAAGCGCATCGGCTAAACCAGTAGTAGTTACCGCTTACGATGTTGAGAAACGTCAACCCAGACTCTTAAGAAGCTATAGCGATACTAAAATTTCTGCCAGCAAAGCTGCCACAGCAACTTCTGCAGCCCCAATATATTATCCCACCGAACAAATAGAGGATGGCAGTTGGTTGATAGATGGCGGTATTGTTGCAAACAATCCTAGTCTAATAGGTTATGTTGAGGCTTCGAAGTTCTTTAAGACAAAAAATATTAAGGTTTTGAGCATTGGAACTGGCATTAATCGCAGAAAAATAAATGGCAAAAAATCTTCCACCTGGGGAATGGTAAGCTGGTTTAGACATGACATTTTAGGAATCATGACAGAGTCCAGTATGTACCATGAGCTCTTAACTGATCTCATTGGAAATCATTACTTAAGAATAAATTCATCAACCGGTCAAGTGAATCGAAGGATGGACGATAATTCTGGAGTAAATTTAGAAAGGATAAATTTGATGGGTCTTGAGTGGTGGAGCAGTTTTGGGGAGCAAACACTAGATCTGTTAGATCTTTAGGAGCATAACGATGGAGTATTTAGGATTATTGGGGTTGATTGGGCTAGGTGGATTATTAGGATTTAAAGAAAAAGTATCACCCAATCAATCTGGTGCAATGATAAGGTTGCTTGGAATTTTTGGATTGCTGGGGCTAGGGGGATTTGCCATTCCAGCATTAGGAGCTTGTGGAGCATTTGGAGCCTTAGGTCTATTCAATCATCAAAATCCAACTTACAAGAACATTGGAAATTTAGGCTGGCTAGGAGTGGTTGGAGTAATCCAGTTTTTATTAACCTAGATTATTTTTTAAAAAAATTAAAATTTCTGTAGCCAAATTTCTTCTTAGTTTGTTAAGGTAAAAGTTTCAAAGGGGGAAATATGAAAAAATTATGTTTAAGCATGCTTTTGCTTTCAGCGATCTCTATTTATGCGGGTCATCACGAGGAAGCGAAAGCTATGAAGGAGAGTAACTTTGCGGTGCTTTCTTCCTACACGATTGCAGCTGGCACCAATCCCAATAAACTTGAGAAAGAACTGCTTGAGTATATTGCTAACGAGGAAGCCAGAGGGTTCAATACTTGCGGGTTGCTGAGGCATCAGTTTGGTGGCGATAGAGCTTTTTATACCTACTGCCACTTTGAAGACTACAACCATCTTGCCGAGATCATGGATAGCACAGATGCTGCAACTGCAAATGTAAAACAAACCTATTCCACGCACACGGATAATATTGTTTCATTTAATGTAAGGAATCTTACGAAACTTACCAAGTATGTAATGTTTAGTACTACAACCTTCGGGCCTTATTTAACAGCCAATGAGAGAAAGGCTAGGGCTATGGAGTATTTTGATTATTACGATAAAGGCTTTGGTGGCTGCAATATGATGGAGCATGGCTGGGGTCCTGAAATGGCATTTTATTTTGTCTGTGGGTTTGATAGCTACAAAGAGTTAGCTGCGGCTATGGATAATATTGGTAGCAGAATCGACGAACTCTA
>Ga0222713_10004570_pt1 | contig 13834 bp, 27 predicted proteins | sample C33_649DmetaG_FD_165061 | JGI IMG/M metagenome (GOLD analysis project Ga0222713, IMG submission 165061) | Estuarine water microbial communities from San Francisco Bay, California, United States - C33_649D | ecosystem: Environmental > Aquatic > Marine > Unclassified | place: USA: California...
ATCTTCGTAGTTCGACTGAGACTCGTCGCTATCTTTAAATTCAAGCATTTTTTATGATTTCCTTTGCTGTGTTTTCCCAGGTGAATTTATTAGCAGTTTCTATTCCAGCAACATTAGGAAGAAGATTGTTGGACTGTTTTAAGGAATGAATTTGCTTCATGTGTTTTATTGTTTGTTGTATTTGATTTTCACCAAATTTTGCCCAATTTCCATTTCCATGAAACCATTTACCGTCATTTGCTGATTCAAGACAATCTATATTTATTAGTCTGGAATTTTCTTGTGTACAAAATTCAGTATGTGCAGAATAGTTTGTTATAATCACATGCTTTCCGCAAGCCATTAATTCCAATGGTTCTAGATTCCAACCTTCTGCTTTTGATGGGAATACTCCACAGTCTACTTGTGTCATAATGTTATACACTTCAGCATGTGTCGCCACCCTGTTTACAAACTTAACCTTGTGACCAAGTTTTGCATTAACATACAACCTCTTCCATTCCGCATCTTCTTCCTTTGATAAAAATGGATTTTCGCACATAATCCAAAGCTCGACATTATCATTATCATCAAATGCATCACTGAACATTTCTGGTAAAATTCTATGACCCTTCCTGACCTCCCATTTTCCACAATTAAAAAATACTGTTGGTCCATGCTTAATTTCACAAGGTTTAAATGTCTCTATGTCTACACCAAGAGGTACAACGTCAATGGCTGGATTATCCAATGTTGCTTTACGTGGTTTAATTCCATTAGCAAGACAAACATCCTTAGCCCACTGTGAGCATACAAACAATCTATCACAGGAGTTTAAATGATGCTGCTCAAGAGGTGAGAACGTATCAAGTTCAAATATAGGAAATCCAATATGCTCTCCATTTCCAACAAACTGTGCCATGTCATGTTGATGCCAAATTCGTAGACATGGATCATCATACTCAAAAAACTTAGCATTATTTATAGAGTCTTGAACTATCTTGGCGTCTGCTTTATTTGTTATTTGAGGTTGTCCAATGGGCCATAAGGATACTGGTCTTAATTTTCTTAGTTCTTTTACTATGTTTAGACCAGTAACTCCATATCCAAGTTGATTAATCGGCGTAATAATGTTCATCGTTTTCCTCGTAATATCTGTTGAATCCATTGTCCATACTCCACCAAACTTTTTTTATTCCTAGTGCGGAGATAATTTTGTAACAATTACAACAAGGCTTACTATCTCGTAGTTCACCCCTTTTATTCAATCTTATTATAACCATTTTTAGCGTTTCGTCAATGTAATATTTACCCCAGAGTCTAGATATTAAATCAGTTTCTGCGTGTAGATAAGGATACTTGGTATTGGTATTAAATCTTTGTGACAAGATCAGTGCTTTGGTATGCGTTTTTTCTGGGTTATTTTGTCCTATTGCGAGGAGATTATTTTTACGATAACCAAAAGCAAAATGATAGAATTTATTTCTTGTGCTTCTGTTCTGTTTTGCTTTTGGAAGAAGAGTCAAAGCTATGTTGTATGATTGATCAATTATTTTCACGCTTAAATGCCTCAGAGATAAATTCCTGCACAGTTTTTGGATTCTTATAGTTGAATATTTGATTCATTTTACTTACAGATTCAGACTTCTTCATACCCATAGCCCGTAATACATCTATACAGTCCTGCTGCAAAGGTGATACTTGGGTCTTAGGTTTTACCACTTTAGGCGTAAGAGGCTTGGGTTTAGGCGGTTTTGGACTACTCACAGGTGCAACTTTAACCTGTGGAATAAATTCTGGACGAGCTATAATTTGTGTACGTACTGGTACTGGATTTTCTGAAATGTAACCAATTTCAAAATTGTCAAGATTAATAGGCTTTGCTCTGCCAAATAAATAGGTTAAAAATGCTACTATTGCAAAGACTACGGCAATAATTTGCGACATGATTTCTGGCGGTTGTTCATTCATCATTGTTCTCCTTTTACGACATTGTATATCATCGTCAAATGCTTGTCAAGTCTTTAGAAAAAAAATGGCCCGAAAGCTGTTTAGCAATCGGGCCACTTGGTACATACTTCACTAGAGAATTAGGAGTTTTCTTTCTCCGTAATAGGAGAACCTGATGGTCCGAGAGAAATTTCGTCTGCCATAATGCAGACTGAACTTCTAGGATTACCTTCTTTATCTTGATAGTCATCTATCTTGATTTTACCCTGCACTCCAATGAGTCTACCTTTCTTTAGATGATCCTTCAGAGCCTCTGCCATCTTACCAAAGCATAAGACGTTGAGGTACAAAGTGTCATCATTACGACGATCATTTACAGCCATTCGAAACTTCGCCATCGAAGTTCCTTTCTGTGTAACATTAAAATCTGCATCCTTGGTTAATCGACCACAACCAAGCCAAGTGTTAATATTCATACATCAAACTCCTAGTGCTGAACGAATCTTTCCCCGTACTACTTGAGTATTGCCACGATTGTATGTGCCAAGCGTTGCACTGTAAATATTACGTGCAAGCTTACGTGGAAGACCAAGTAGACTAGCAGCATACTCAGTTCCTTCCCTTGTGTCTTCATGAACACCGAGGCCAGACTTGTGAGCCAGGGCTGTGACCGGATTCAGGGTAAGACCACGATGTGGACCGCTCTGAATTGTAGCAACAACCTTATTGCTATCATCAAGATGCCAACGATAAGATTCGGAAACATTATACAAACGGTTGTAAAAATCATAAAAATTCATTGCTAAATCTCCTATTTTTGATCAACTGAAAAATTCAAATCACCACCACTATTAACATGTTCAAAGTCAGAAATTACTTGATTGCACTGATTAATATACTCAGAGAGTCTTGCAATTTCGTTTTCTATTTTTGACTTCTGAGCTGATAGATCTGATATAGCATTTCTAACAGTTTCTAAATGTGCTTTAGCCATGTCTGCGATATTCATATTTACCTTTCTATTATACTAGGGTTTTTCTTAATCATACTTCTTTGGTTACATAGTCAATCAATTTTTGATGTGACCACGACGGTTTATATTCTGATAAAGTAGCAAGTTCTGCCAGTTCTACATATTCTGATTGTAAGTTATCTATCAACTTTACCAAGAATTCTATACTATTTGTTCTAATTGCTTCGTTAACCAGATCTCTCACCGCATCTAAGTTGCTAATCCTCTTCCTTTTCATAATACTCTAATTCCACTCCCGCTTCCATAAAAAGTTTTCGTGATAATTGAAAATTTTCTTCCCAACGATTTTCGCTGTTAACATATGAAACAATTCTTTTTATTCCTGTCTGTATTATTACACTCGCACATCTTGAGCAAGGCTCAAATGGATAGGTATATAAAATACACCCAGTCAATACCTTATTTGCAAACATAATTGCATTCATTTCAGCGTGTACAATTATGTTGTATTTAGTATTTCTGTCTTTTAGTCTGTAATCGTCACTCACTCCAACTGGAAATCCATTGTAACCAACTGACACTAATCTGTTGTTCTTATCAGTTATAACTGCTCCAACTTTTGTAGAAGGATCTTTTGACCAAGAAGACACCAACTTAGCCATATCCAAAAACTTTTTTTCCCATTCTAAACTTGCCATAGTATTTGATATCCATCAAAGACAGGTTTTATTCCTAGATCACTAAAAAAACTTTTGACATATGTTCCTTTGCCAGAACCGTCTTCAAAATTATCGTCAATAGCTATAATTGTTCCAGTTGTACATGAGGGCCATATAGCAACAAGTTCTTTTAAGTGGTGCAATGAAGACTCATGCCTAACATGAGCGTGTGCATCAAATGAATCTAGGTATAGTAGATCAATATGTCTATTTTCGTTCCTTAGCTTTTTATTTAGTTCATACAGAAATTTAACCGAGTCTAAACAGGTTACATTTGCTTTTTTTGTTGCTGCTTTTGCTGTAGCAACATTTTTATCGCTTATGTCTACGGAATAAAATTCTCCACCATTATGTTCTTGGATAAATAAATCAAATATGAGCGTTGACACCCCGTCTCCTGATATATTATTCACATCCCTTACACAACCAGTTTCAACTATTAATGGATTTGTTTTACTTGATATTCCATTTACCATTATCTTAAATGATTCTGCCCTTTTGCCGGTTCTATTTATTAAATCAACATATTTGACCATGTATTACACCTCATTTACCTAAAAATTGAATAAAGTATACTAAAGAAGCAGCAAGCAAGCCACCTAGTACTGCTAATGTTCTTATGAAATTTTTAATTGGATCTTTTGACATTTTATCCTCACGTTGTTTGATCGAAATGCGTCCTATTAACTCTAATAAATTCTGCACACTTGCACATGTCTTTTAGCTTGGTTGCTCCAATGTATGCACAACAACTACGAAGACCGCCAAGTATATCGGCAACAATTAATTCTGCTGGACCTTTGTATGGAATGGAAAATGTTCTACCTTCGCTTGCCCTATAGTCTTTAATACCACCATACTTTCCTTGAGCAGTATGAGATGACATACCATAAAACTTTAAAGATTTCTTTCTCGTTTCTGTTGGATATCCTGGGTCATGAGATTGCCAGACAAAACCATTTTGACCACCCTCTTCGTATGCTATAATTCTAGTTTTATATTCTCTTTCCCACTCTCCTTCGCACTCATCTGTACCAGCTAGCATTCCCCCAAGCATAACGAAGTCTGCACCAGCAGCAAATGCTTTACAAATGTCTGCTGGAGTTCTGCAACCTCCATCTGCACAGATTAATCCAAGCTTACCATCCCCACTCTTTAGCCCATGAGCAGCATGAGCGCATTCTATTATAGCTGAAAGCTGTGGATATCCCACTCCAGTTTTTAGTCTAGTTGTGCAGGCCGAGCCTGGACCGATACCAACCTTCACGATATCAACACCACCATGAAGAATCAATTCTTGAACCATCTCTGGAGTGCAAACATTACCAGCCATTAGAATAGATTCTTTACCCACAACACCTCTTAAATCTCCACAGAAATTTACAAAGTCATCAGTATAACCATTAGCAACATCAATGCATATATTTGGTATTTCTCCAGTGTAGTCTATAAACTTTTTCAGTTTATCAAGATCGTCAGATTTAATACCAGTACTATACCATTGATAATCGTAATCAACTAATTGCTCATCAATTGTTTCCTTGTCATAGTGCTTGTGCAGACACGTTGGCAGACCCCACTTCATTAACGAATGCGACATTTTTAGCGTACCAGTAGTGTCCATGTTCGCAGCAAACACTGGAATACCCTTCCACTTTGCAGTTGAATGATAGAAACTAAAAGTGCGGTCTAGTTTGATCGTTGACCTTGAAGCTGTTTTAGTTCTATGTGGAACCAGTAAAACATCGTCAAAATCAAGCTTGGGTTCGTTATTGATCTTCATCTTTTACTCCATCATGAAAAGGGACAGTCATCCGTATCATGCTCATTACTCCAGCAATATTCACACACATCGTCATCTTCTACATCGTAATCATCGTTGTAGATTGGGTCATAGTAGTCATCACAAACCGCTGGCAGCAGATCCTCTGCATACTCTCCTACAACCTCATAGCGGCAGCATCGGACCTTCTGATGCTGACTGTCTAGTGGTACGCTGACAACATCAGCGGGGTCAACCTTGCAGATAACAACCTTGTCACCAGCACCACCATATGATTTAACATAGTCAATCGCACCAACATGAAGACCATGTGAACATCCAACATCGCAGTTATCATCAACCTTGCGTCGTGAAATACTAACGGTCTTACCTACAGAGTTATCAAACGTCCCACTGTACTTATCTTTAAAGTCTGACTGTACTGCCTTGTACGCCAGAAAATAACCGTCTGGAGTAATCGGCAAAAACTTGTGCTGTAGGAATGTATAGAGTTCGTTAATAGCACGATATGATGGATTCTGATACAGACGCTCAAGGAATGCAAGCATTGGAGTATGGTCAAATCCACCCTTCAGCATTTCAACAACTCGTCCAGTGATAACGTCATGAACCTGTTCGTCTTGATACCACAGAACACCATCTTCAAATCGGAAATCGCCATCGCTCCAATTCTCGATAACTGTACCAACTTCAAATAGACTGAGAAACATTTCATGATCACCATTCTTTACGCATTCAACAAGACCAGAGTAGTCTGTATGACTAGGATCAAACTGGTAGCTCTTGTTTGCAATGATAACTGTATACTGATTTTTGGCATCTTTGATATGTGTAAGCATTTTATAATCTCCTAGTATTAGATCCTGTTAATGTAGTCTGCAAAAGTCTTCTGGAACTTGTCTTCATCAGCACGACAGTCTGGCTTGAAGTATTCCACCATTGGATGCTTCATTATAATCTCTTCAATCGTCCTGTCAAGCCTGTCATCTTCAGAAATTTCCCAGCCCATATTGCTGGCAATTACACGATAAGTCTGGAAATCTTCACCCTCAAACCATTGGTCAGTGAATTTCTTGATCAAATCGCAGTTTAGTTCGTGTTTCTTGGCAATGTTTATCATGTGTCCAACAAGACTTTCCCACTTCCAATCCAAAGATTTATTGAACTTGGTATTAGCGATGACTTCTTTGTACTCTCTGGTCATGTAGTCTTTGAGTGAAATCCATCCATCATTCTCAAATCCCTTGGAATTAATAACAGTCTTCTTGACTCCATAGATCTTAACACCAAGAGAACGTGCGGTTCTGAGAAGGTTACAAGAACATGATACAACCTCATTACGATGAACCTCAACATACACTTTCTCTCCGTTTGGAATGTCTGTACACTCATCCCACCTGTCAGAGATTTTATAACAATCAGAATCATTCCAGATAAGAATACTACCCTGCTTCTGGTATGAACGTCCAGTTTAGTTGTACGTTCAACCTGCGGCAAAGTATCAAGGTCTTCTAGAACATTAGCATCAATCTTTGTTTCAGCGATTTGCTCGTCATTAAGCAGCATGATGACACAACCAGTAGACTTAACCTCCTCCTTGATGCGACCACCAAAACGTGGCTTGTACTTAAAGTAGCGAGTCTTGCCATTCAGTGAAAGATTATGAGTTTCACCCTCATCAACTCCACCTCTCCAGCCACGCTTTGAATAGTACTTCATTGGCTGTTTAGTGGCAGGCAGATAGAATGGATCAATATCTGTTGCTTGAACGCCAGGAGCAGATCGCATTTTATCAGCCATTTGGGCACGAAGGAATGCGGTTGGTTCAGCGTTAATAATCTTTACAACTTGATCACGAAGACTCTTCTTAACACTTTCAATCTTTGTCTTGATGGCATTTACAGTCTTATCGTCAAGAGAAAGTGATTCACGCCCAGCATCAAACGAAATCTCACCCATCTTAAACTTGAGATAACCATGAATATTGAGTGTGCTGATTGATGATGGGATTTCGTAAGCAACGCCACCCATTACAGCATAAACGTCATTCCATCCACCCCAACGTTCTACACAAACGTCGTCAGTGTTAAGAATGATTTTGCTTTTACGATTGTTGATACAATCAACAGAAGATTGCTTGTTGATATTTGGAATCTGATCAAAGTAGAAGTATACACTTTCAGCTTCAAGGGTAAATTCTTCAAGATACCTATCTTCAACTGCCATAGATACTTCAACACCATTATGCTCATCAGTATCCTCTGACGTTAGAAGTGCTACCTGTGGCTCACCATTCTCATCACGATAGCATGAGTACAGATTCTTCGTACCATTAAAGAAACTGGTTACAGTAAAAGAATCCACCAAACAGAATGGAGACTTTGACCCAAGACCCAACGCTCCAACAAAATCATTGGAAGAAGTTTTGGTGCTGCAAAAATATGTGGTAAAGATCTCACGAACATCTTCATCGGAAAGACCAGTGCCAAAGTCACGCACAGAAAAATGCGGCTCAAGCTTGGTTGGAAGATGAACCTTGATTGGATCTGGATTGCCAGCGGCAGTGTGCGAATCAACTGCATTGCAGGAAATCTCACGAATAACCGCACGAACCTTGTGCGTATAGATATTGCTTGACAGAATGTCAAATGCTTTTTGGCTGGCTTGGATCTTGAATCCAGTGGTCTTGAAGTTACCACACACAGCCACATCACTCTTTTGCTCATTGATAATCATATTTGCTTTCTCCTTGGTATTGGGTTCGTTGATGCCCCAAGCATACCAGAGATCGTCATCCTGTCAAGCACTTCTTGAAAAATTTTTTGGAAACGCAGTTTTTCACGATAAAGGTGAGCATTTTCTCTCTTCAGCAGAGAATTCAAAAGCTGCCTCGTTGAAATCTATTCCATCTTCTGCGAAATCATCCCACGCATCCATGAACCTCTCAAGGTTTTCATCATCGGCAATATAGGTAGTGTGGTCAATTTCATCTTCGTACCAAACATATATTCTATCAGTACCATCATAATCTACATCACCAAGATTAACATTTAAAATCCTAGCCACAGCAACCTGTACAGGATTGTTTTTAGGATTATTCATAGCCCTTACGATATCGTTTTCAGTTACGTTGATAATCATTTCCAATCTAAAGCCTCCGATATTGTTGGTAATTGTTCTACAAAGATACTCTTAATAGCATTAGCTATATCCATATGTTCCTTCTGTGTCCCGTTTGCTGAACGTAGTTCTATATAATGAATCCAACTACGTATTGATCCTGTCATATAAAGCTTAGTTGGCGTTGCTAGTGGAAGTATAAACCTTGCACATTCTTTTGCAACACCATCTAACAACAGTGCTTCATATAGTCTTACAGACTTTTGAAAATGTTCTTCTATTACACGTTGCCAATACTTCTTAATGTGTGGTTTTATATCGTCAACACTATTCTGTCTATTTTTATTATCTTGACTTCTTAGGTCTGGAGCTTCTATCTTTCCAAGTTCTGTAGTATCTGCATACCTCTGACTAAATTCTTGGAATGTAAAACTTCTATGTCTTAGAATTTGTGCAGCAATTGCTCTCGTTGTAGAAATCTCAACTGTCATATATCCTTGTTCAAATATACTCCAGTGTTGATTTTTAATACAATATGCAATTAGTCTATCATATTCATCTCGATCTTGACCGTTTGGGTTGGACACTCTAGCACAATATGCAATTAGCTTTTCTGCGTCTGGCGTTACCGATATTAACTCAACATTCATTATTGTCTTATTTCCTCTAGAAATGTGTATTAATAGTTAACTAGTTAACCTGTTTTTTGTCCTTATAAGGAGATTTATTATGGCTTGGAGTCCTACTCAATCTGGCGTTTTTCACCCTCAAGTAGTTCTGACAACTGGAGTGCAAGCTGGGGTGCTTAGTGGTTTTAGCGGCACCGGCATTTTTATTCCATATTCCGCAACCGACAGTTACAAATCAGCAGTTAGTGGTGATATTCGTGAATTATTATATTCGCTTCTTGATGCTACTTATGAAAAGGTTCAAGAGTCTTCTGAACCACCGTCAAATTTTACTATTTCACGTTCCTATGCTTCTGACGATGAAACAAGTGCTCAAAAGGTTTTCTCAGTAAAATTTAAACTAAATACCTCAAATACTACATACGATGTAAAAGACGAATAATTGCCAAATCAAAAGCTTGGGGAGTTACTCTCCCCATGCTTTTCTATCCTATAATAGCACATGTGCGATATTTTGTCAATCTATTTTTTTGGTCTACTTTCATGTTGATGCCTGTAGTTTACAACGTCCCTACAAACATTCTTATTCCAACTTTTCCAGTCTTGCAAATGTCCAAATACAAAATGGCAATGCTTACCACATAATGTAATTAGATTTGTTGGATCTAATTCTCTGTTTGGATCAATGTGGTATGGTACAATATGATGAACCTCAAGTTCATCTTTCCTACCACACGCTGCACATTCTGGATTTTCTTTTAAGTGTTCCTTTCTAACTTTTGTCCAACTATATGATCGTCCTTGAAAATAGTTTTTGAAAAATGAAAACATAAACACCTCATTTCTAACTGGAGGCGAGGGGAGTCGAACCCCTGTCCTGTGTAAAGTTCCATATGACCCACTACAAGTTTATCCTATTCTGATATCTCGGACTGCTTAAAGAATAAGCAACACTCCACAGCCCTATTGACTTATCTTAGCCTACTGCCCGTCAATTGCAATAGGAGCGGGGATATTTTACAGCGATTCTTCGGACCCTAATCCCAACGGTTCTTGGAATCGTCGCAGCCGTTATTTAGGCAGCGAGAGCAAATGGAGTTGCGCCATTTAACGCTTTTGATCTGGTTTTAAAGTAGCCTCCAGATCAACTACTACTTGCGTTTCATACTTCAGTCTACCAGTCGATACCTTTACGCCCCCTATTTGTACTTATCTAAAAATCCATGAAGTCTATTCATACTAAATCCAGTCATACGTCCAACTTCTTTATTGTCTTTTACAACTATCAAAGTTGGTATTGATCTTACTTTATATGTTTTTACCAAGTCTTCTTCTGTATCAAAGTCATGCTTGGTTATGTAAAAATCTTTTAGTTTCCTGTTAAGTTCTTTATGGTTTTTATTGTTCATGTAGTCATGTAATGATTGACATGGCTTGCACCATGTAGCAGAAAAAATCATTAGTCTAGGTTTTTCAATTGCCTGAGCAAAGCAGTTTACTGTTATAATCGAAATCAAAGCAGAAATCAAGAGGACATCGAATATTTTTCTATTCATAATTGACCTCCTTATTTGGCGTGTAATACATTATACACGTTAGAGATCAATTATCGTCTTTATAGCCATAAAGGTAGAACAGATCATAGTAGTAACATGTCACATTAATCGCACAGCAAATGATGATCAATACTATTTCATACTTCATATTAATTTGTACCATCGAGAGATGCGCTATTTTTCTCAGGATGCAATTTCAAGTGTGCTATTACATCGTAGAAACATTTTTCACATAGCTCTATTCTGTAAACTTTTCCTTCACTATCAGAATAATAGCCCCAAGAAGCATTTAGCGTTGCGAACTCAAACTCTTTTATCTTTGGATGAGTTTTCTTTTTGCAAGATTCTCCACAGCAATCGCAAAGTATATCTTGTATAGAGTCGTATGAATAAGTTTTCTTTTCACTTATTATCATCAGTTACTTCCCACCATCTACAATAAAATTGTCCTTCGTATGAATCAATAACTTCCTGTGGATACCCTTCTTTGACTACCCATTCATAAAAATTTCCATCTTTTGACTTGTCATATATCTTGGGAAAACCGTACTTCCATCCATTTGGAGGGTCGCACCAAAGAGGTTTATCGTACATATACATCTCCATGTCTGGTTATTTTTCTATGTTATTATACACCTAATTGACAACTCTGTGGTACAACCATTCGTATTTCTTTGGAATAGCAACTATCTTTACGTGGTGTACCAAATCCTTTGTCATACCATGTTTGTAGACAAAGTGATAAACGTTTTCCATCTTTTCATATTCAATCTTATCCTGACCGCTACCGTGCCACGCAAAGATAACTACTTGTTCTGAATCAAAGTCTACATCTGGTGGTAGATGATCAAAATACTTTTCTGCCACCTGAAAGCTATCAACAAAAGCGTAGCCATTCTCAACAACAGCAGGATATTCTACAAACGAGTTATATAGTTCTGGCCGCAAGTAGAATGGTGGAATTTCTTTTACTTCTTCTCCAAGGCAAAATCCTGGTAAAATACATAACATAAAAAACAACTTTTTCATAATTATTTCCTTTTGACAAATTTTTGGTTTATTTAGATATCACAACAGTCTCAAAAGTAATCACACGATCTGATGAATCTCCTACATACCAAGTGTCTCCACTTATGGACTTGAAATCAGAAAGCGCTAGGCCAAATATATTCTTGGCTGCTGAAATTGCTGTAGCAGATTTTTTCCCTCTATATCTATATTTCCACTCTCCACCCATTGTTTCTGGAAGGGGTTCGTTTTTGTCATCAACAAGCACAGACTTTTCCATTAATACATGGCGTGATCTCCATCCTGTATCTATTTCCAGTTTGACTAACTTAGCCTTTCTTACTACCATCATATTAGTAATCCTCCTTTTAATTTTACCCCTCATATGGGGAGTTCAGATATCCTAAACCCCAAGCAAGGGGGGTTTCCGATTAAAGCGAAAACCCCCCTTTTAGGGTTATCGCTTGTACCTTCGACAACAATACCAAGTTCCATTCTTAGACTGAGCGTATCCAACGTCTACAGTCTTTAGGCTGCGATCATTAGCAAAACAACAATGAGCATAAGCATACTCCTTTGTCTTGCCACTAGCACAGCCCTCAAACAATCCCGTTCCTCCAAGGCCAAAATGTCCCACCCAATTTCTCTTAGCCATTCCTTCTGCTACTCCTTGGGCACAACTTGTATCGACTCCTGATGAAGAACTACTTGAAGAATATCCACGATTTCTCCTGAACATCTTCGCTTCACAAATGTTAGCACACAAAAGAGCCACTGTCAATACCAAAATAATCTTCTTCATAAAAATCCTCCTTGAAAATCCTAAACAACTATACCACGATTGGGTATTTTCTGATAATTTTCTGGTCGCCTGGATGGTTTCTTTGGAATTTTTCATCCATGCGTTTTATTTTTTCATTGTTGAGCCTGACATGCAAATCAGCATTCTCCATACACAAGAGTATATTCAGACAAGTGGAAAAAATCAACAGACATGTTAGAAAAACTTTTCTGATCATCTGCCGTCTCCGTATATGATCATTCCAATAACAATTATCACTGGCTGAAGTATAACATTAAATATTGGTAACGCAAGTAAAATCAAAAAGATTAGAGTTGCTACATCACTTAAAGTCATCTTTATATTCTTGTTCTAGTTCATCAAGAAAATTCAATAACCTAAGAGTAATAGCGTATTCACCCTGATAATAATCTGCATCATGTTCTGAATCGCAATTGAGATAATCAGCATATGCTCGTTTACTTTGTTGCATTACCCATTCTTTAATTTGTTGAATCATTTTTCCCTCTCAAATAACAATTATGAATTTCTACTTACAACAAACTTTTCTTCTAACTTTAACTTTTTGAAGTCTTTTTCTGTAACTTTACCAATAATTAAATGCGAAGCAATAGGACCGCTATCTCCAATATAAAAGCTTTTACTCTTTTTACTTTTTTTTGAATTTAGATCAGAAACAAGTTTTTCTGCTTCTTCAAAATTGTCGATAAATACATAACAATCTATTAAGTTCATTTAGTTGCTCCTTTATTGTTACTTTTATGTTCACATGTAATAACTGGTTTATCAAGAGCCTCTAACATTAGTTCAAGGTCTTGCCTCAAATCTTCTAATGTATATCCCGTTGGGGGAACGGCATCAGTTGTTCCAACAACCTCGCCTTTTTCATAATAAACTTCAATGATCTCATACCATCTATTATCGCCAGCAACTCTTTCTTCAACTCTATATTCCCAAGTCGTCATTATTTTACTCCAGATCGACCAAGGGCAATTCTCACACCCATTTTCTTATTATAATTCTCTTTCCTGCTACAAATAGCCGTTCCGTGATAATGTTCTCCTGTTGGACTATCAATTACAATTTCCGTAGAACCACCTTTAGGGTCTGGATCAAGTGGGCCGTGTTCTCTATCGCCTACTTGCCACTTATGATAACCATTATATAGACGATTATGAAGCACTCGTACTTTAAATCCTTTATTTCTCAATTCTTTAATTGTCATTAGTTATTCTCTCTACAATGAATTGGGTTCTTTTTCTCTACACTCATCGCATCTGGTTCTATACCAACCACCAGAACTAATCTTGCCAGG
>Ga0222713_10004571_pt1 | contig 13833 bp, 16 predicted proteins | sample C33_649DmetaG_FD_165061 | JGI IMG/M metagenome (GOLD analysis project Ga0222713, IMG submission 165061) | Estuarine water microbial communities from San Francisco Bay, California, United States - C33_649D | ecosystem: Environmental > Aquatic > Marine > Unclassified | place: USA: California...
TTGAATGAAAGAGTGCTGCGTAAGAATCGTCTGCGTATGTTAAGATACTTTGGCTACCGTCTTTAAATTCAAAGGGTGCTTTGTTCTCTATTTTATTGTCGATAACTTGTAACCTAGGGTACTTTCTGCTTGCATCACTGAAGTCATTCCATTTAAGAACTCCTTCATCTAATCTAAACCCAAATAGGGATTCAAAAAGATCCATATCCTTTTCGTTAGATGTATCAGGATATCCTTTCTCACATCTGTAAGACCACTCTAATACTACCTTGTCAATTATATTCATTATTTCGTAGGTTCTTCTCCTGGTTCTTGAAATTGAAGTTCTTCTCCTCCTAAATCTGCCGGAGCTTCTTCTGCTCCAGCTTCTGGTGCTGCTTCTTCTCCTCCTGCTTCTGCGCCGCCTTCTGCTCCTGGAAAGTCACCACCTGATGTACTACCTCCTGCTGAGTCAGAGCCTGTGTCTTCTCCCTCTCCTGGTTCGCCTCCGCTATTAGGACCGTACTTAAGTAATTCGTTTAATTTATCTAAAGCTTGTTCAAATTCAGCGAGCTTATTAATGTAGTAGCGTTTACCTTGAATCTGTGCTTCAAAGCCTTTACCGGTCCATTTTAAAATAAAGTTTTGTTGATTCTTCAACTCAACTCTAAATGTAGAAGGACGTGGTGCTACCCATAATATATCGTTTACAAATTCCTTATACTGGTCTGTTAATAAAGCTTCTACAGCTCTTTTTAAAGTAGGAAACTTAGCCATCATTTGTTCTGGGGCTGTTTCTAATACTGTTTCTGGACCTGCTTTTTCTTTTGGTGCTTCTTCTGGTGTCTCTTTAGGTTCTTCATCTCCTGCTGGATCTTCTTCTCTTAGCAATTCTGCTAGAGATTTACTTTCATTAACTCTTGGATGAATATTTCCTTTTTTCTTTTCGTGTTTCTTTTCTGCTTGAGCTTCAACATCAACTTCTGTAATAGAGCGTCTTTGTTTCATCATAGCATACTGACCTGGGTATTCTGTTCTTAAGAAATGACGTAGAGCGTTAAATGTCTTTGAAATAACTTCAAATACGTCTCTTGCTTTTGTGTCTTTTCTAATATCATCTAAATGCATTAACTGCTTTGTAGATTCTACTGCATCTGATAAATTAGTAAATAAGTTTTCAAAACTAGGAAGATTGATAACCGTGTGGCTAACTCCTCCTGTTTCTTTATTCTTCTCAGATGTTTTAAAGTATACTGATAGATCTTTGTTGAAGAAATCTTCATCAGAGATAGGTCCGTATTTATCTTCAATAGACTTTACGAAGTCTTTAGATAAGTCAGAAGCTTTAAGAGTATCTCCTGCTTCGTTTAACTCACTCTCTTCTTTATTCTCTTTAAAAGGTCTTGGGCAAGGTGTTCCTTTAACATGAGTATGCCCACATCTTCCGCAGTAAGTAGCTTTCTTTTCAGCTAATACTTCGAAATAAGCTTCTTCAATAAGGTCGTTCAATTCAGATGCGTTCATCTTTTATTTTTTATTGTAAGTATGTAAGTTTGTATACTGTGCTTTGTATCAAATCTACTACGTTATCTACACTGTTTTGTAAATTAGAATCTTGAGGTAAATCTTTTCTAGCCTCATCTACAGTCTTCTGTAAATCTTGAAAATATGCTAGAGCATTACCGTCTTCAATCCAGCTTGGAGGTGTTGTATATCCTTTTATAATTCCGTATCTACCTTGTATTAACTCTGCAATACCGTCTGCTAATGCAGGTATACCGTCGTAGTACGCATTTAGAGCTGTATGAGCTGCAAATGAACCTGGTCCTTGTACCTGTAAATGGAATATATGAGCTTGTGTTCTAGAAGCAAATAATAAAGAGATAAAGTCTGCATTTATATTTCCTTCAGCAGGAGCTTCTTCTGGTGCTGGTTCTGCATCTACTGCAGGTGCATCTACGGCTACTGGAGCTGCTTCAGCTTCTTTCTTCACACCGTTCATTTCCTGTGATACTTCTTTTACTGCTCGTCTAAGTTCTTTTATTTTCATTTTCATTTATTTACATTTTAACACAAATATCTTTTCCATCTTTTGTACCCATGTATTTGTACCCGTCCCAGCAAGGCTTTCCATCAACCCCTTTCTTTTTACCTTCTAGAGCCATTTGTTGAGGATCTGGTTGAGTTTCTAATTCATGGTAACCGGTGTTAGCTTGGTTAATAAAGTTCTGGGATTGTGAAATATGATCTTGAATCCAACCTGGTAAGTCTTTTTCTTCTGCTCCTATTTTACTTTTCAACTCAGTAGCATTCTTTATAATATCTTGTAACTGTCCATCGGCCATTGATACTTCGTGATCTGCTCCCGGTTCAGCTTCTTCTCTAATACTTGGGTATAATTGTCCTAGTGCATCGTTGATGTTATATAAGGCACTTTCAACAGAGTAGCCGTAGTATTTGGCTAATCCTTCTACAAAGCGGCTAACTTTTTTCATCAACTCAGGATTTAAGTTTGCTTCGTCTAAGCCGTCGTAGTTAGAAGATACAATTGTAGAGCTTTTTAATACTGCTGCAAATTTAGGATCTTCTGCTGTGATTATTTTAGAAGTTGGTTTTTTGTCTTTATCTAAATGCTGTAAGATTACTCGACCGTTACCCCCAATTTGTGCTTGGAATAATTGACCTTTAAAATCTAAAATATCTCCAACTGAATACTTCTTACCTGTTGTATCTACTGCAGGTGCATCATCTGGATTGTAAGGTCCGCCTTCTTCTTGTATGATTGTTTCTTGTAAGTTATTATCTGTTACTTCTATACCCGCATCAACTAATGTATCGTATAATTCGTGAGCTATTTCTTTGTCTGTCAAATTGAAAACATCTGATCCAGAAAACTCTACATCATCTCTAAACATGTCTCTGATGATATCGTGAGCTTTTGCTGCATCTCTAACTGATACTGTTATTTGATAAAGACCTTCTAAGCCTTCTTTTGTAGGAGCTTTTTCTTTAGCCATCATTGCTTGAACCTTCTCAATAGTCTCCTTATCTTTATCCGAGATTTTTTCTCTCTTAGTAAATTCTTTTGTTTTAGGATCTTGTACTGTTTCGATTTCTTCACTAAACATCTTCTGAAATCCTGCATACTTCTCTGGGAAGTAAGCTCTATAGTAAGCTCTTTTAGCATGGTCAATCAAACCTTCTCTATCTGACTGGTACTCTTCCCATTCATCCCAGTAAAAATCAACTGCGTTTTCTACTGCTGATTCAAACTGATCATCAAAAGGCATTGGCATATTTTCCGGTTCTCCTAAGTCTTTATGAATTGATCTATTCATAATACTTTGATCTGAACTACCCCAATCTTCTTTTAAGATATCTTTTTTCTTCTTTTTAAGAGCATACATCTTATTTCTAGCTTCGTCTCTTTCTTTTGGTGTCTTAGAAGTATCATCAGCTACCTTTTGTAGCTTTGCAATTTCATCTTTATTTTCTGCTATTGGGGCTTCACTACCTCCAAGGTTGTTTGTAATAAAATCCTTACCTATATAAAAGTTTTCACCTTTAGCTGTGATCCATCCGTTAAAATTAGCTTTTGAAACTTTTACGTATCCGTATTCTTTTTCACGAGCACTTCTAGAACCTGCGCCTGCTTGTCTATGTCTAGAATTAGGAGTTAAAGTAAAATCAATTTCAAAGTATTCAGGAGTATCTTCAATTACTGTAAATTGCAATGAAGATCCGGTTGCACCTTGATTTTGACCAGTACCGCCATGTACTTTCTTAGTATCTAAGTTTTCTTTTTTTAACATAGCTTTTTTAATAGCTTTGGTTTTTACTCCTTTGTATTCTGCTTCCGGAGATTCTACATCACCGTCTTTATCAAAATCTTTCTTAGCTTTCTCAACTTCATCTACATTAGAATCTAACTCTTGATCTGCTCCCGTTCCGGCAACAGCTGCGTCTAATTCGGCTTCTAATTTCTTCTTTTCTACTGTTAAAGCCTTTAACTCAGGTACTACAGATTGATCACCACCTTTGTACTTAGCTGCAAGAGCTTTCATCTTAGCGACAATCTCTCCATGTTTTTTCTGTAAGCTTCCTACTGATGCTTCAGCTACCATTAAGTCAGATATTGCCATTCCAGTTGTTTTACCGGTTTTAAGATCTTTTACTGTAGCACGCCCGTTCTCAATAGAAATTATTTCATATTCGTTATGGAAATCATCATCTGTAGAAGCGTATTTTTTAGAAACTTTATCTCCTATTTTATACTCATTTGTAGCTGTTTCGTGTACTCTGTTCTTCTCGTGGTAGGATTTATATAAAGCTTCTGCTTCGTCTCCCTGTCCGGCATCCTTCAATTTCATTATTAAGTTATGTATGTTCTGTGCTTGTTGGCTACCGCGAGTATACCATCTATGGTCATCTGACATCATATAATACCAGTCGTGAGATTTTAAAGCATCTTCTAGTTGCTTCATTAGATCTACTCCTTCTTCTTCTGTTACCTGTGCTTCTGGTGCTTTACTTGTTCCTTGTTTTGCCCATACTTTTAAAACATTAGTTTTAACTACATCCTTATTTACAATAGGTTCTGAAGCTCCTTGTATTCCTACTTCTCCGATTTCTTCTGAGAATGTAAAGTCTGAATAGATGATTTTAGTTCCGTCTAAATGGATAGAGAATTCATCATCTGTTCCATTCTTATACGCAAAATAAAGATCAAAAGATCTTTCTTCTAAACGTACTATTTTGCCGCCTGAGATTTCTAAACCATCTTCTTTAAGTGCCATAGCAAATGCTTTAGCAACTTCTTTAGAAATAGATTTTGTTTGTTCTAGATCGAATTGAATTCCTCCGCCTGGTACAGCTTCTTTAATTTTTTTAGTATCTAAAGGTTCTCCTTTTTTATGAAGTTGAACTTGCATACCTTGTTTAGATAGCTCTTTAGCTTTGTTTTCATCGTCTGTATGAATCACTCCTTTGTCCATTTCTGTAAGTAGGTTTAATTTATTTTGAAGAGACTCTCTTATTTGCATAAGTTGAGTTTGTTTTTCTTTAATCTGAGGTGTTGCTGGTTGTTTTTTGTCCTGACATTGTAGAGATTCAATAGCTTTCTGTACTTTATCTAGTTTTGCTCTAATTTCTGCAAACGTCATACATTGTTTAGTTTCTTTCATAATATACGAAAATGTATAGGAATATACAAATAAATAGTTGTAAACTTCCTAATTTGTACTATTGACAATGGTAGTTAAGGTACCTCTGTAAAGCCTTAGCATAATGTGTGCCTTTGTCTTCTAGTTTTGATCTTTCTGCTCGGACTTTAGAACAGGAAAGTTTACCTAATCTTTTTTTTAAAATACCAGGTTTTACCGGGTCGTCAACACCTTCTTTTAGCATTTCAGATAAGTGGGATATATCTACAACCCATAATGTAGGGTCAACACCGTTCTTCACAAGTCCAGATAAGCGAGTATTTCCTGCTACAAGATCGTAATCTCCTTCGTTAAACTTAACTACTATAGACATCTCAATAACACCTTGTTCAAAAGCTTTTTCAAAGCGCTTCTTCTTAGGTTCTTCTAAAGTATCAAATTCTAAATCTACGTTACCTAATACATCCTTAATTGAGGAGTACTTTATTTTCTTTCCTTTCTTAGCTATCTCTACCCAAGCTTTTTCCCCCATTTCCTTAAACTCAGGATATCTTTGTGCTTCTTCCCACTCTTTTTTAAAGTTAGGTTCTTTATACGTTATTTCTTTTTCTTCGTATATTTCTTTCAAAACATTTTGGGTATTATTTTTATGTTTAATAATATCCTGTACTGCTTCTCTGATGATTTGAATAGCTTGTGATTTTTTCATACTACTTATGGTTTTTCATCGTTTCAAAAAGTAATGCTGCTAATACAGAAAAAATAATCCATAAAGCTTTTGTAACTCCGTTTTTCCAACGTTTTAATTCTTCTAACTCTAACATGTGAGCTTGAAAGTCTTTCTCATTAGCTTGCATAGATAATCTAAATTCTGTATTTTTATTTGTTTTCACAACTACTCCGTCTTCAGGGTTTAGTAGTATGTATTTAAGTTCTGATATATCCTCCTTTACGTCCTTAAGATCTTCTACCATCACCTTTAGTTCACCATTAGGCATATGCTGCTTAATGTTCTTTATCTCTGATAGAATTACCTGTAATACTTCTTGTTGTTCCATTGGCTTTGTGCTAAATGAATATTAGTTGTGTTAGTTATAAATAGAGGTTATTCTATGTTACTTTTTAACACATCTAAATACTCCTTTAACTTACCTAAAATACTCTCTTTATGTTTAGTATTGTTATGTTTCCAGTCCTCTATATCTCCTTGCTCTGTTACAAAGGTATCTTTATCGTTTATAGAATCTAATACCCAAGCTTCAATATCTTCTGCAAAAGCCTTCATATTACCTTGCATCATTCTCTTTTGATATGCTTCGTATAGGCCTGCTTTTTTGAGATTATCTTCATACTTCACTGTACAATCAAAACATATACCGTGAATATTATACATCTTCTTATGTAGATGGTGTTCCATAGAACCATTACACTGTGGACATCTTAATGGAATTCTTAATACCTTCTTAGCAGTATCTAACTTCGTTACATTCTGCTTTAATCCGTTCTTAATTGTCCACTCTTTTCCACCCTCTTCCCAGATGTCTCCTTCTTTATGTCTCTTAGATTGCTTTTCGTACCCAACTCCTGAACGGGTCTTAGCAGTAAAATCTTTGTTTACTAAGTTTCGAATTCGCTGTACATCAGGTTCTTTAAATTCTTTCTTTAAGAGAGTTTCATTACTCATAACCAAGTTCTTTTAGTTTGTTTATAACCGGTGTTATATTTCCGTGGAGACATCTAATAGCAATTCCGCCAGATGCTTCCCACTGTTCTATATTTGACTTTTTATCATCAATTAGTATTGCATGTTCATTAGCGTACCTTTTCTTATCTGCAGAATAAGCAAATATTACTTTAGGTTTAGGGCTTAAGTTATTCTTAACCCATACGTTTTTTCCAAGTCGTGAATTATCATGTCGAGATGGAGAACTTAGTATTGATGGATCGTACTTTGAAATAAAGTTCCAAAGTTCTCGTCCACCTGGCATCCATTTCATTCCTACCCAGAATTTTAATCCTACTTTATTATCTACTAATTCCCAAAAACCAGCCGATCCGTATTTTGCTTCATACTGCTCTGGTTTCATTCCTGAGTAGTGTTCGAATCTTTCTTCAAAATCTGTTAATACTCCGTCCATGTCGCAGTATATTTTGTACTGGGGAGCTTCTTTTTCTACTTCTAGTAATTCAAATAAATTTTTCATAACCTTTATATTTCTGTTTTAATTAATAATTCTTTTGCTCTGTTTCTCCAAACTTTCATAATATTATTTCTTTCGGCTTCTGTTAAGCTGTAGTTATCTAAGTAGTAGTTTATAACTTCAGAGAAAGGTCTTTTTTCTTTACGTGCTCTGAAATACATTCCTCGTAGATTTGCATCTACTTCTTTGGGTAAAACAAAATAACAAGAATAAGGAAGTAATTTACTTTTGATCATTACTCTTACAGCTAAATCATCTTCTATATACTTCTCTGGTATAAGATTATCTCCGTTACTGTGTAGTAGATGTTCTAATTCATGACGAAATACATCCTTTAACCACATTGAAATCTCTTCCCAATACTCTGGTAACCATTCTGGATCTATTATAAAGTTAGCAGAAATAAAATCGCTATATTCAGCTTCTTCTGAATAATCTGATCCTCCGTCTACTGTTAGTCCGTTAAAACCTTTTTTACATTTTAAGGTAGCTTCAACATCAAATTCAACTCCATACTTTTTGAAATGAAAGACAGAATGTGACGTCTTTTTTCCTTTAGTAATATCCTTTTTCCATTTTTTAAAAACCAGAGATGATGTTAAGTTTGCAACTCTATCATATCTATTAAATCTCATAACTTATTTTTTATCTTTCTTTTGACCGTCTTCCCAGTTTCTAAAAGTCATATTACCTTTTAAGTATGCTTCTTCTTCTAGAGCGGCTAATTCTTTATCTGCGTTTGTATCTGTCGTACCTCTCTGTCCCAATCTACCTTCTAAGTTTTGCATATGGTGTATCATTTCATGTGAGAATGATCTCATAACATCCTTAGGATGTCTTCCTGCTGCGTATAGAACTACTTCTTTATCATTAGGGTTATAGTAAGCAGTCTTCCCAAAGAAGTTTTCAGCTTCGTCTAAATCTCTACGTACTTTAATTTCTGGTAGAGGTAATACTTTCATACCTTCCTTAACCATGTATTCTAAAAGAGATGCCATATGTGGTGTGTAATCAAAAGCTGTTGGCTTTTCGTAAGGTGTTCTTCCCTTCATTGTGATTACAATTCTATCTTGATTAAAATCTATTTCAAAGCTATCTCCTAACTCATCTCGTAAGTGGTTATAAGCTGCGCCTAGTTTAGCTCTATCTTCTGAAGGCATTTCGGCTGAGATTGCCATTGGCATTCCAGATGATCCTTCTGTAAGTGTTGGTTTATCAAACCAGCCGTTAAATACATCTTCAACTTTTTCCGACATCATTTCGGCTATAATACCTTGTTTTAACATTTCTACTATTTTTAAGATCTCTTGTCTTGATAATTCTTTTGGAAAAAAATCTAAGACGTCGTCGAGACTTCCGTTTAAAATTGCGTCTCTAAAACCAGTTGCTCTTACGTTAGAATTTTCTCCACCGCTAACCGCTAATCCTTGTACGTTATCTAATCCTTTAAATGCACTTACTCTTCGTAAATCTACGTAATCTTCTGAAGTTCTAACTCCTGTTACTGCGTAGAACTTTTCAGTAGGTCTATTCTTAGCATGGCTTCTAGCTACAAGCATTGGATTGGCATCTGCTACAATTACCTCTACATTTCCAGGTAAGTATTTTTTATAGATATCCCATACTGCTTTAGAATCTTCCTTATCTATACCGTTGCGAACGCTACTGCCGATATAGATCATAACTCTATCGATCTTATCTATCTTCTCAGCTTTGCCTTGAAGTAGTTTATCTGCTGCGTCTTCGCTTGATTCTAAATCATATGTTCTTGCTTGAGCTGTCCCGTTTATTAGAGATTTTACTAAATCAAAGTGACCTCTATGTGGCGGTTTAAATGCTCCTGGGTATAGTATTACTGCCATTATGCTAAGAAGTTTTGAACTTTTTGATCAATTTCCTGGACACTAGATCCTTGTAGAGATGCTGTGAACTTCTCGTTAGTAATCATGTCTGCAATATTATCTAAAATTGCTGTGTTCTTTTCTGCAGCTTTTAGTCTAGTTCCTTTAATAGTCTCTGCTTTCTTTTTCATTTTATCATCTCCAGGTCCGGTTCCGTTCTTTTCGTAGAATCCCATCCAGTATTTCTTTAATTGCTTATCGAGAGATTCATCGTTCCTGTCGTACTCTATATTTGTAGTTTCTTTCTGATAAGCTTCTGCAGCGGTTTTATCTTCTATATCGTAGGGTTTTCTAAATGTAGAATTAAACTTGTCTACTCCTCCATGCTGATCCATATACTGTTGCAGGTAATCGGATACACCGTTAGCACCGTTTTTAGCGGCGGTATTAAATGCTTGTATTTCTTTAGCATATTTTCCTCCTCTATCATTTGCATAAAGTATAAAGTTGTCACCTAATAAGCTTTTATAAGTTCCTATTAATTGGTATACATTTCTCCAAGTTTCAAATACAGCTGTTTTAGGTATATTTCTTTCTCTTTCAAAGTTAGATATAAAGGAAATTAACGGGTGTGTGTATACCATTACCATGAATACTCTATACCCTTTACTTAAAAGATCTTTAACTTTCTGAGGATTAGATGCTGTTGTGTCCCATACAAAAGATTCCTGATTATCAGATGAAGTTTCTACGTCTTGATTAACTTGATTAGCAGCTGCACTTAGGTTACCGTAAAAAGGATGTTCTTTATCCTCTACGTATTTGTCTGGGTTGAATACTGTTAAACCGCCTAAATCTAGTTGATCTAATAAGTAACTCTTACCAGCTCCAGCTCCACCGGCCATAATCACAGCTTTAGGTTGCATTCGTGCTTCTACTATTAAGTTAATTAATTTCATCCGTTAATACATTTATCTATAAATATCAAAGTTTTATAGTAGTAGGGAACTTACTGTAGATTGGTTCTGTTGTTGGGTTCTCTAATTCATATAACTTATATACTGTTTTAAATAAGTCAAAGTTATGTTCAATCTCATCTACTACTTTAATCTGCCATCCACTACCCTGGTACACTCCTGCTTTTTTAGATTCACTACGAGTATTTGCTTTTAACCAAAGTATTCCTGTTCGTTGAATTGTTATGTCTTTACATTCTTTAAATGCCTTTGCATAAGATGCTAACTGTAAATCGTAACTTTTATGTAGTGCATTTGAAGTTTTAATATCTAATAACCAAGTCTCACCGTCCATTTCAACAACTAGGTCAGCAGTACCTGCGTACTTATGTTCGTCAGAAAAAACAAATTGCTCTGAAGATATTAATTTAGGTTTGTATGTTGTCCAAAATTCATGAAACTTTAGAATCATTTCCCAAACTACTTGAGAGTATTTTGCATTCCCGTATTGATCAATCCAACTTACCTCTCCTCCTTCTACTAATACTTCAATCGCTTCATGTACTTGAGTACCTTCTTTACCTGCTTTTCGCATAATAAGTTCGGCATTATGTCCTACATCTTTTAACCAGTTTTCAAAAAACTTATTTTTTGGTAGGTATTGTAGAATTGTTGTAACAGATGGGTAATAGACTCCTTCTGCTCTTTTGTAAACTCTTCGATCTAAAAAATTAATTTGCTTTAAATCAGGATTGTAGTTTAACTGGTTTTTAGTCGCTTCGGCTAAAAGATTTGATCCTTGTGTAATCATATTAGGTTTAATTTGTAATGTAAGAGAGATGTTAAGTCTAACTCTCTTGCATTTTGAATGTGGTTAGTGAAAGACTTAAATCCCATTTCACTAGGGTCTTTCTCTTCCATATCTACGAGGTAGACTTTCTTCCCCATACTTAAAAATTGCTCACAGAATTTAACTGCTTTTTTTAGAGCGTCTTTATCTAATGCTATATAGATTTCTTTTATTTTACTTGTTACTATTTTCTTTAATAGTGATTTAGATATATTCTTACCTAAGATAGGTACCGCGTTTCTACGAATTGCTAATGCATCAAAAACTCCTTCACATAGTATAATAGGTTGATTCCAGTTAACTAAGTTTTCAAAGATAATAACATCTTTAGATACTTCTGGGTTCTTATATTTTGCATAACTCTTATTAAAAGATCTAGCTACGTAAAAGTTTAATTGGTTATTTTGATCGTAAGAAGGTATAATTATCCTATCGGCAAATTCTCCTGCTATACAGTAGCCTATTCCGTATTTTAAAATATCGTTATCTGTTATACCTCTTTCGTATAGATAATTCCTTGCCATAATAGCAGCAAAAGAAGTAGAGGAGGCTGTAGCTAATGATTGAAAGTCTTTAGGTAATTCTAAAGTAACAACTGATTGATATTCTACTTGTTCTCCTTTTTTGATATACTGAAGAACTTCTTGTGCTTGTTCTCTAGATATTTTTAACTGAGTTAATAAAGAACGTATTGATCTACCTCTTGTTTCACATACCCAGCATTCCCATGGATTTTCTCCCTTATCGTTTGTATTAAGATTAATCTCTAACTTAGGTTTTCTATGATTACAAAATGGACAAGTAAAAGCAAAATTATCTTTGGCTCTCTTGTGGCTTTTGCCCAAAATGTTCTCTAATGATCCTAAAAGAAAAGTATATTCCATAAGCAGTCCATAACTATTATCTTAAGATACGAAAAAAGGCTCGAATTACCAAGCCTTTCTTTAGTTATTTCTGTATTCTGGAATATTATCGAATCATAGATTTTAAAAACTCTATTACGTCTTCTCTTGCTGGTTCAATATCTTCCGGCTCTGTAGCAGGACCGTTTCTCCATTCTGTCCAAGCTTTAGCAATTTCTTGTGCAGCAACATGGAAATCATCTCCCATTACTTCAAGATACCCACCGTGTAATTCGTTAACTTCAGATTCATTAGATGATTCTTTACCCGGTACTGGTGGCATTTTCGGTTTATTACCCGGTACTGGTGGCATTTTAGGCTTATTTCCTGGTACTGGTGGCATTTTCGGTTTATTACCCGGTACTGGTATGTTAGGTGCTTCGTTTAAAGCTTTTGAATTAGTAGTTAGTTTATTCTCTACTAAGTACTTGGTTAAGTCAAAATTATTGCTCATGTTAATGTCTTTATATTTAATAAATAGTTTTAGTTTTCTTTAAACATCTGTCATTTTTAATTTTCCAGTAGACGGGTCTTCCATAAAGTTATCTGGACGGATATCTAATTCATCAGGATCAATTCCTAATTTGCTTGCTTCTTTTTCTAAAGCATCTAAAAATTCTTCTGGTAATTCCCCTTTATGAGGAGATAGAATGTCCATTGTAATGACTCCTAATTTAGGATGGATCTCTTGAACGTCGTATATGTGAACGAAGTGCTTAGTCTTTTTACCTACTAACTTTAAGGCATGTTCTATTTCTATTTCATCAGTAGTTACCTTAACTGCCCTACCTTTAAAAAGATAGACAGCGCCGTAATCTCCTGCTCCAAGATACTTACCTCCTTTGTCTTTGATCTTATCTATAATTGAGTTATACTCTGGATCATAGCCAATAGGTCCTTCAAATATGATTCTAGAGAGTTTCATTATCTACCTTGACCTCTGTATTTTTTTGGTTTCTCTTCTTTAGGTCCGTAACTCTTTTTAGGTTTACCTTGACCTCTTTTTCCAAAGGTTACTTTTTGAGAACTTCCTGCTGATTTTGCTTTAGCCATTTTGTTTAATAATCTTTAAAGTTAAAATGCCGGTACCTCTAATTATTCTGTGATAGGTTCCTGCTTTAATAAATAGCTTTTGTAAAGGAATAGGCGGTTCGTTATCGTACTGAAATCTCCAATCAGTTTCTCCAATTGGTTCAATCCATCGATCTTCTCGATCTCTATGCCATACGAATTCGTCAATAGGAGTTTTAGAATCAAACGTCCTAATGTAATAACCTTCTTGTAGTTCTTCTGTAAATGGAAGCATACTATGTTTTCTTTTTGTAGTTGCCTTTCTTCTGTTGCTGTTTAACAGTGGCTTTAGCTATCTTCTTTCGACTAGCTTCTTTCTTTTCTCTATTAGTCATTATAGTGGATTTCCGTATATTCTTTTTGTAATTCTCTTATCTACTTTTGTAAGAGCTCTAGTATAGTAACCGTCTCCTATCATTTCTACTTTCTTAGCAGGACCTACTATTGCTTGTATTTTTCCTTCATCCTGTACAACAGGAGCTCCAGATGTCTTCATAATTTCTTCCATCTTCAAGCTTGCTTCTAAGAACCATCCTCTACTTTTACAAAGTTCTATTACCTTTTTAACTACGTCTGATTTAGCAGATTTTTTATTATTTGTTCCTAGTAGTGAAATCTTTTTACCGAATTGTGTGTTTTTATATACAATAAAAGCATCTGGTTCATTATCTGAATCAATATCTTTTAAAGCAGTAGCAGAGTATTTTGTTTGTAGTTCTTGCCAATTGTTAGCAGAAAGATCCATTCCAGCATTCAAATATGTAGTTATATACATCTGCCAAAGCTTCTTCATTCCATCGTCACTGAGAGTAGTCAAATCAAAATCAACCCATCTTCCTGATGGTATTGTATCGATTTTTTCTATCTCTAA
>Ga0222713_10004572_pt1 | contig 13833 bp, 17 predicted proteins | sample C33_649DmetaG_FD_165061 | JGI IMG/M metagenome (GOLD analysis project Ga0222713, IMG submission 165061) | Estuarine water microbial communities from San Francisco Bay, California, United States - C33_649D | ecosystem: Environmental > Aquatic > Marine > Unclassified | place: USA: California...
AAGTTAACAACATGTTGGTCAACGGACTAGCCGCTACGTCTAGATTCTTACGGATTAGCGTGACTGCAATGCCGCCGTTTGCTGTTAAACAGGTTGTAGAAGACGCGACTCGCGCTGCGTTTTACTCAGGTGTAGAACGTCCACTAGTTGTGGCAATGAAGACTTTGTACAACATGCCACGCATCTTCTTTGGTGAAGTGCTAGGGCGCAAGTCCCCTGCCGCCAAGCGCATGGAAGAACTTGGTATTGTGGGTGACTACGACTTCAACATCTACCAGCCTACCAACGAGATTGAAAAAGAAATTGGTGCCAAAGGTCGCGGTACGGCAGGTACGATTTTCCATATGCTTGAGAAGTTCACCAAGGCATCTGACCTTGCGGCTCGTATGGCTGTGTACGAGGAGACGATGCGTGAAACAAATGGCGATGAAGTATTGGCGCAAACTCGTGCCCGCGAGTTGATTAACTTCCAACGCCGTGGCTCTAGCGGTTCGATGCGAGTCGCAGCCCGTGTGATTCCGTTCTTTAACGCTTACGCACAAGGTATGGATGTGCTGTACCGTGCCGCATCTGGCATCGATTCTTCTTCCGCCGTGGAACGTACGACCGCCCGCCGTTTGTTTATGGGTCGCGTTGCTATGATGACTGCGATGGGTTTTGCTTACGCAATAGCAATGAGTGACGACGAAGGTTACAAAAATGCTACGGACGATGTACGTGATAGTAATTGGTTACTACCCAACGGCTACAAGTTGCCATCACCAAAAGAGTTGGGTTTCATCTACAAGGTTATCCCAGAGCGTATTGTTGAGTACTACCGCCGTCAAGGTACGCCAGAAGAGCAAAGTGCGATGAATGCATTGTCTGGGGTTATGAAGGCCGCTTACTCTGCGTACTCGTCACCCACCACAGTGCCGTCGTATGTTCGCCCAATTTTAGAAAACATGACCAACTACTCGTTCTTTTTGCAACGCGAGTTAGAGTCTGCATCTATGCAACGTTTGCAAGCTGGTCAACGGTTTACATCTAGCACTTCTGAATTGGCAAAAGGTATAGGCGAAGCAACCAACATATCACCAATAAAGATAGACAACTTGTTAAAGGGTATGTTTGGTATGGCGGGGTCAACTACCTTGTTGGCAACAGACGCTATGCTTAACCCAACGCGCCCTGACAGACCTATCTATCAAATGCCGTTTGGCAGTATCTTTACTTACGACACAGTTGGTGGGCGGGCTAAGACTGAGTTCTATGACTTGCGTGAGCGCGTATCGCAAGCAGATGCTACATACAAAGAAATATCGAAGCATGACCCAGAGAAAGCGCTGAAGTTCTATGAAGATAACGCATCTTTGATTGCGATAGCACCGCAAGTAAACAAGTCGCTTAAAGAACTTAGCGATTTACGTAGACTGCGTACAGCGATTGAACGCGGTACAGACGATGAACTTGGTGTAGACGGCAAAGAACGCCGCAACATGATTGACGAACTGCGGGGCTATGAAAACGAGTCTGTCGGTTATGTGCGTGAACTGCAAAAGTTAGTCCGAGACTTGGAATAAAAAAACCCCCGATGATTAGTCGGGGGTAATCCAGTTAAGGAGAGACAACGGCAACTGCTTGCCGCGTGCAAATGTTATCACGCAACTCTCCAAGCGCGTACACCCCACATGCCGTTTTCGACGCGTGCCCTGCACTGCACCTTCATATCAAACGACCTTGCTACTGTGATGATGTGAGTAACTACAGCGCGGTTGTCTAGGCAAGGCACAAAGAAGGACGAGCCCGTTATGAACTTGCCCCACTCTATGTTTACTTGTACGCCCTCAACCTCAAGCGACTTTGAGGTTGTCGTCATCGGTAGTCTTAGCGATGATGGAATCTACGTCAAACACACTGCTAAGTGAGTCGTCTATCAGGATAGCGTTTACAGGTGGTGCCGCAACCATAAGACCTTTTGCCATACGTTTCTTCACGACCTCTACGCGTACACCATCGTTCTTTAGTGCGTTTAATGTTTCGTGGTAACTAACTTGGTTCTTTGAACACCAGTCTTTAAACGCACGTTGTACGAAGTACAGACACTTTGTATCCATATCGTATCGAATCATCAACGCATTCATCGGGGTCATCAACGGCGCTTTGGGTAGCCCGTTGTCTGCGGTCTTGTCGTGACCAACCAAGATGCTACGGATGTTGGAGTTGATGAACGAACCGATTGCAGAGATGCCGTCTGTTGGGATAGCCTTGATGTCGGTACTGCCCTTACGCAAGAACGCTATGAGCCACTTGAAGATGCGCTTAACGTCAATATCAATCAAGCCCAAACGCTGTGCGATAAACCCGCCTGTGATGGCAACAGCACCAAGGCTAGACCAGAAGCGTTCGCGTTGACCCAAGCCAGCCGCCGCATCCAGTTTAAGTTGTACATCGTGCAGAACTTCCAACGCTTCAGCGCGATTCTCTACAAGATACTTCATGTAGATTTCACCAGCCAAGCCAAAGTTCTTGTGCAACTTGGCAAACAAAGCGTCAGTAAATTCCTTGGAGAAGTTGGCATCGCGCTCAATCTTTAACTCGATGATACGCATCAACTCGCCTTCTGGAAATTCCTTTAGGCTATACAGCTTGTCGTACAGGCTGGCGTTAGATGATGTGATTGCTATCAGTCGCCACATTGTGTTGTTGATACGCTCTGCGTTGACTTGTGACTCCATGCGATTCTTGCCACGCCCTTGGGTTGTAGCGTAAGCCAACTGCGAAACGATGTCTTCGCGCATGTTTGTGATTTCGTCAATCGTCACAGGCAAGTTGTTCATCACCCCAAAGCGGAAAATCTTTGAGTTGTATGTATCGTCATTTTGTAGAAGTAAGTCAAACGGCTCGCCCCAGATACTGTTGATTGCCATCTGCACAGTTGACTTGCCTGTACCAGAACTGCCACTCAGTAAGTTAACGATACCGCCCCGCACTTGGGTGAACTTCAGCAGTGGTGTGCCAAAGCCCAATAGAAAAGCAAACGCTTGTGCTTCCATGCCGGGGTTGTCGTAGAAGTTAACGACTGACTTCCACTCTGCCAAGTCACCCTTCTTACCCAGTAAGCCACAGGTCTGCAAGATGGCAGTTGATGGCGGGCTGTACTTGATGCCTGTCGGGGTGATTTCTCTATCACCTAAGACGAATGTGTTTTCGTCTGTCCAACCAAATTGTGTTCTAACTTTTTCTGCTTGTTCCATATTTTGTAACTCCTTTACCCAACGTGATACATAAAACATGAGTTCGTTTACGCCTTTATCAAGGGCTACTACACCATGTTCACCAATCGCATCGCGAAATCGGTCTTTGGCGAGTGCCGCTGTAAGCGGTATCGAAAACTCCCTCACTCCATCTTTTGGCAGATGCAACCGCATCCACAACACTTCCCCTAAAGCTGGGTCAAACATCCGCTTGACCACATAAAAATCGTTCTCATAGACTAACTTGTCTTGCCCGTCTTCTTGGCCTGCATCTGCTTTGCGGTAGATGCCACCATACTTGCCACGAAAAAACGGAAAGGGATACGCGGGTATGTCGTACACCCGCTTTTCTTTTGTCTCTGCGTTAACTTGTTCTACTTTATTATCTGCTTCTGTTGCTGCTTCAATTTCTTTTCCCAACACGATGGGCGAACCAAACTTACCCTTGTGCTTGCATGACCCGCAAGTGTTGGGGTGTAGGGTATCAAACATACCGCATGTGTATGGACCCTTGGTCAGACTCGCCTTGTATTCTGTCTGCCCCCTATCGTATGCGGGGTGCATGTTGGAGATGTCGTGGATAGCCGAGTCGCGGTCAATACAATGCTGTGCAACCGATAAGCCCGCACGCCACAAGGGTTCGTCTATGTTGGTTTGGTCTTCCAGTATACGGTTGAGTTGCGGGCAACCCTCTGCTTTGAGGGCGATGATTTTCTGAAAGCGAAAGGTATTGTTCTTACCAATCAGGCTCTTGCTAGTCTCGTCTAGCCCTTCAGCTTTAAGGTGTTCTGGCACTTCAAAGGGTAGGCTGTCTGGGGCTTGGGCGGTTGTCGCACCCAAAGCTTTTGCAAACTCTATTAAATCAATCTTGCCATCACCAGCGATGTACTCGACAGGTAACGGATTGGTTGGGTCTTTAAAGTGTGTAGTGTCTGGCACGCGCAGAATACGGGCGGCATCTGTGGTGCATGACGGGTCAGCGTGTAGTTGCTTTTCTATGCAAACTTCTTTTAGGCGCTTCGCTACGGGAATCCAAATGTCTTTCTTTATCGCTTCGTCTAGCACCCAGTACGCATGTAGTCCGTTGCCAGAATTAATGCAGATGGGTTGTGGGAGATTAAGGTCAGCACAGAACTGACCGAGTGCCGCTATCGCATCAACCCGCGTGAGGTAGGCTTTTGTGGGTCCGCAATCTAGGTCAAGCCAGAACGACTTGATGACTGATACGTTTGCCGCCAACCTACGGGGTGGGTTAATTGCTTGGTCGAACGAAGACATCGCGAAGTACGCGTCTGCGCCAGCACCGTGGATAGCTTCAATCTCTGTAACGAGTGTGGGAATGTCATTTGTAAACCGTGTGCGAATCTTGCCTTGCATTATTCCAACTGCGCAGTATGTGCCTGTATCGGCAAGCACTGCGGTTAGAAATTCTGTTTTTGTCATGGCTTGGGTTTTCGCAGGGGGTGTTTATCTTGAGCCAATGAAGGCTCGACTTTTGAAGGATGTATAGGTTACTGCTTTTCAAGGTACGCAAACACCTTGTCAGCAATTTTTTGTTTGGGGTTGAAGTCTCCCGCAAACCAACCGTACACCGCCACCGTACTTACCCCTGCTACTTTTGCAATCACTGATACTGGGATACCAAGTTTGATGCATTTGCGCCCGATACGCACGCCTGTCTTCTTTATGTCTGCTTGTTTGTTCTTATGAACTGTTGATAGTGAATAGCCAATCATATGATTCCTTGTGATTGGGGGCCGAAGCCCCCATAAATTTACGCAGTGCCGTCGTCATCAGCCCATTCGTCGAGAACATTCGCTACGCTCTTTGTCTCAACTTTCTTAGTGGCAACTTTCGTTGGCTCTTTCACAGGCTCTGCAACAGCAGGGGCAGGTTTAGCAAAGGTCGCAGGCAACGCTGGCTTGGACTCGTCAGTGCCATCGACTTGAGCAACAGTCATAACAACTGCATTCAACGCATCAGGCGTTTGGCCTTGGGTCTTGGCAGTAGCCATCTCTTCAACGCTCAATGGGCGCACAGCCTTGAACGTCAACTTCGGTGTGGCGCTTGCTGTATCGAAGCGCATCTCTGTCACAACCGCAGTCACAGGGATACCATGTCCACCCAAGAACTTGGCGTACTGCTGTAGTGGCATCTTGCCGTTGTCGCCTGTGCCAAAAATTGACTGGGCTGGTAAGGTGAGTTGGTATACATCACCATCGATGTTGTTCTCCAAGACCAACGCAATGCGGTGGCTGAAGCGGCAAGCACGACTGTCACCTTGACCAGAACCCTTGATGTTCTGTTGGCAGTTCTGGCAGTTATTAGCCTGTGGGTTCTTTGCAGACTTGTCAGGTGCAACACCGTCGTTAGACCAACACACAGGCGCAGAGTTCTGACCTTCTGTGTAAGTGCCAGAGTAGTAACTGCGTGAGGTTTTCTCAGCAGAGCGAACCACAACTACGTTCATGGCGCGGTCGTCATTTTGTGCGACTTCTTTGCCACCAACAATCATGCGGAATACACCGCCACGGATAGACACACGCTTACCGCTACCACCGCCACCCATCAGGGCTTTAGTTGTTGCATCGAGTTCCAAGTTTTGGAAGTGTGCTGGAAGGGCGTTACCGCCTTGAGAAAACAGAGTGAGTTCAGACATTTGTTTGTTCCTTAATGATGTCAATGTTCATGTTGAAGTGGCGAGAAAGTTCGCTGGCAAAGAATCGATAACTCTTGCCAACGCGAACATACGGGATACGCTTGACTGGGTCTTTCTCCCGAATCAAAGCGTGGATGGTTGACGGGGCGACTTGCAATAGCTTTGCCACCTGCGCCAACGTAAGTGCAGTTTCCAATTAAGCTCTCCTTACAGTAACTGTGTATTTGTTATCTACGTTCAGACCTGATGGTAAGAGGTCTGGGTTTTCACGTAGGAAGTTTTTCATGCTGAGTTGCGATATGCGTCTCTCAACAAGGTCAAGCGCATCGTGGTCACGAATGAACTTATGCATAGCGCCCCAGTCACCTGTCCAATAGCGGGTACTCATTGAACGAATGGCTGTGCCGTGCGAGGTCTTGATGCTTTCAGCACCAGTCGTCTTGCAGATTTCAAGAAGGTTAGATTCAACCATCTCCATCTGTTCTTTTATTGCATTGTCTTGCGCTTCATATGCGGCCTTGATTTCGGCACGCTTATCGCGCATTTTTATATAGACCTTTACAAGTCTGTCTGCTGTTATATCCATGTCTTTCCTTTCGCTGTTTTTTGGTTAATCATACATCACAACTTTACTTTGTCAAGTCCTTTCAAGTTCATCTTTATAAAGTTCCATTAAATTAAATTGTGCTTGCTCTTTACTATCAAGGGCTTTGTACAACTTAGCTTCTACTGGACTACCCATTAGTTTTACAACTAAACATTTATTCGTCTGCCCCGCCCTATGCACGCGGGCATTTGCTTGGGCGTATGTTTCGTAGGAAGTGATAGGCGACCACCACACTACGGTATTTGCGGCGTGCAAGGTGACACCGTGTGATGCTGCTTGGGGCTGTATGACAAGCACCCGTGGGTCAGCATCTTCTTGGAATCGTTTGAAGATGTCGGTGCGCCTGCCTGCGGGTACACCACCGTGGATAACTTCTACTGTGTAGTTATCTTTGCGTAGGTTGTCATACAAAAGTTCAATCGAATGTCTGAACGGCACAAACACAAGTACCTTGTTAGTGGACTCATCGATTACTTCTTTCAACACTTCGATGCGATTGCTAGCATCGAACGATACAACTTCATCGTTGTCTGTGTACACAGCACCGCAAGATATTTGTAGCAACTTGTTTAACTTAGCCGCCGCGTTGACTGCTGTGATTTCTTCGCCTGCCGCTTGCACCGCCATGACCTTGCGTAACTTGTTGTAATACTTAAGCTGTTGTGGGGTAAGCGGTACTTCTCGCTCGGTGTACAGCATGTCTGGCAAGTCAAGGCATTGGTCTTTGGTAAAGCGTATAGCGGGTTGCAGTAGTGAGTTAACCACCTGCTCTGCGTCTACCTTGGGCACCCACTTGAACTGAGTAATCTTGTGCATCACTTGGTCGCGATACATAGTAAAACTGCGTGGTGTTGCGGATGGGTTGAGTAGTTTGGCTAGACCGTATGCATCAAGGGGCGACTGCGAAGCGGGCGTACCCGTCAACATCCACAGCCACATGTTTGGTTTAAGTATGCGGTTGAGTACCTTCCATCGGGTTGTGGTTGCTGTCTTATATGCGTTGGCTTCGTCAATCACAATCATGTCAAAGCCTGCGTTTGCTATGACATCTTCAACCACAGCCACACCATCAAAGTTAATGATGACGAACTCAGCATCTGAGTTAATTATTTGCGCACGCTTTTCTTTACTGCCGTAGGCGATACCCACCCTGCGGTGCATAGCCCCTTTGAAGATGTCGTTCTGCCATGCGGCTTGCATGATAGATAGTGGGCAGATAACTAGCACGCGCTTGATGTGCTTGGTGTTCATCAAGTAGTCGCATGCCCATGTAACAGATAGCGTCTTGCCTGTGCCCGGCTCGTTAAAGCAGAACGCTCTGCGGTGCAGAGTAAAGAAGGCTGATGTTTGTTTCTGATGAGTGAACGGCTGGTAAATTCCCGGCCAACTGTACTTAGCCACGATGGGCGATGGCACGTTCTTGATACGTAAGTTTTTAAGTACCTGTGCTTCTTCCAAACCCCAATGCACCATGACTGTACTAATGTTACCTTCTTCTAGCAATGTGCTCTTCGGGATTACGTTTAGCACCTTGTGCGGGTTACGTAGTTTTAGTTTTAATGCTTTGCCTTCAATGATTTCCATGTCTTCTCCAATAGCAAATCGCTCCAAACGCGAATGTCGTTTGAAGGTTGTTGGTGGTCGGGGCGCTCATCTCCCGAATCTCTTGGTGGGTACTGCCCACCCTCATTCTGTGCCGAACACAGAACCAAATATTCCACCAACACGGCTGGGGACTGACTGGCAGGATAGCCTCGGACGGATTCAAACCGTCGGAGTACTGTACGCCAATCCCCATGCGTGATGGTGGTACCTTACGGGTACCAATCGACTAAATCACCTACTCTGTTTTCGGAAAGGGTGAATAGGCTTTAGCTGGTGTGGTTAACGGGTATCAAACTTTAAAAAAGCGCCCCCGCAGTCTCACTCGCACCTTACAGACTACGCATTATTTTTTCTTGGGTTTGTTCACCTTCACAGTATGGTCACTGTTACGACTGAACGAACGATTGGCGGATGCTGACTTCAACTGCAAGTTGGACTTGCCTGCGCTACCACCCTTGCTGAGTGGCACCTTGTGGTCAATGTCTTTGCCCTTGCGGTCGATACCTTCGCGGTCGTACAAGTCACGGGCGTTCTCACGCTTGCGCCTTGCGGGGGCTTCGCCCCTCTCCAACTGCTGTTTGTATTCTTTCTTGTAGGGGCGGGGCTTGTTTACGTATGGCATTTATTTCCTTCCACAGTGAGCGCACTCGCTCACCCAGCAGTAATTCTTGCACAAACCATTGGGCTTCGCATTCCAAACGCCCGAACTATAGGCGCCTTCTAGCATGGTGATGGTGGGCATCCAGTTGCCCCAGTAGCGGTGCTGTTGTTGGGCTTCGTAAACAGATGGCACAAACTTGCCCTCAGTCAGAAACAACAACCCGCCCTTGACCTTGGTCACCTTGGGAAACATCTTGAACACAGCCAACGCCATTAGTTCCAACTGACCAACGTCAGCGTAACGGCTCTTGCCAAGTTTGTAGTCCACGACCCGCGCTTCGCCCTTCTCCTCGTCCACGATAAGCAAGTCGGCTACGCCACGAAACCAGCAGTCGGGTGAGAAGAAGTCGCACGGCTCTAACGATTCGGTCAAGGCCATTTTGATTTCGCAATACTTGGTGCCAGAGATACGCTTCAAAGACTCAAGCGGTTCTTGCATGAAGTCGAACTTTGCAGGTATGGGTACATCGTCACGGATATACAACTCAGCGGCTGTATGTGCTTCCTTGCCATACATGGCGGCTTCGCCCTCTGGCTCTTTCACATCCTTGATTACCTTGGTGTGGTAATACTTCTTTGGACAGGTTGTAAAAGTTTTCAGACTAGAAAACGACCATGCTGGAATCTTATTAGCAATCACCGTATGACATCCCCATCCCGCTCTCGCAGTTGACTGGTAACCCTTCGGCCCATGATGGTGTCCAACGCATGCAGGATTCCACATAGGCTCGTGCCTCATCTGCTTCTTCTTGCCGCGCAACAATACCGATAGCATCGTGTACTGTAAGTACAACCTTGTACCGCTTGGCAATTCGTAACATTTGTTCACCAATGATACACCGAGCGATTGCCTGTGTGAAGTTTTCTACGACCTTTCCACCATAAATTTTATTGATGCCCTTACGGGTGGTGTACTGGAATTGGCGTTTACCCTCGCCATCCACAACCTCGACTAGCCCGCTATAGAACACATACAACCCGTTGGGTAAGCGGATGCGCCCACCACTCGGACCAGCGTCTACAGTTAGCAAGCCGTTGCGACCCAAGTTCATGGTCTGCCCACGCGCCATGCATCTCAGGGCTTCTTGGGATTCACGCCAGAGTTGCGGTATCTTGGGGTACGTCTGGCGGTAAGTATCAATAATACGTTTCGCCTCATCATCTTCAATCTCCGTGCCAAGTGTTTTGAGTTGTAGTTGAAACTTCGGGCCACCCATGCCGTACCCCGCGCCGAGAATCGTTGTTTTACCGACGAACCGTTCGTCTTTGCTAATCTTATCAACCGACTGGTTGTAGATAACAGATGCCATGATTTTGTATACGTCCTCGCCATTTGCAAATGCCCCCACTAAATCGTCTTGCTCGGATTCCCACGCCAATGTGCGGGCTTCAATTTGTGATGAGTCAGCATCGATAAACACATAGCCCTCTGGGGCAAGGATGGCTTGCTTGAGTTTGGGTGGTGGTTCGTCTTGCTTTTGACGGGGTAAGTTCTGTAAGTTCACAGAGTCCGTACCGCCCCATCGCCCTGTGTGGGCGGCGTAGTACTTCAACGGTACTGGGAATAACCCTCGCTTGCCGATGTCGATGAATCGTTGGGTGCGAGTTTCCTCAATCGTTGACTTTGTACCTAGCCTAGCCGCGACCAACGCTTGCACCCGTTTGTCTTCATGCTCTAGCAAATCTTGTAGGGCAGCATCTGTCTTGGCAAATGCAAACGTCTCTTTGCCTGTGGTCATGCTTATTTTTAATGGGGGCGATACGCCTATAGACTCAAGCATCTTGGCAAACTTGGGGTTGCTCATTAACGTCTTGCGTACACCTGCCTTTACCTCTTCGTCACCCAGTATGTGTTTGACGGCTAAGTCTTTGTGGCCTACGGCTTGTAGTGCGTTGACCAAGTGGTTGGTCTTTTGCCCGACAGTCTCAGCAAGGTGTTGCTCTAACAGCACGCTATCAAGGCGCAGTACTGGGTCGATGAACATGCGTAGGGTCAGGTCAATCAGCTTTAGTTCTGACTTGGGAAACTTGCCCATCATTTTGTTAAAGATGTCGTAGGTTAACTGCACATCGTTCTTGCAGTATTCGCCATACCTTTCGAGTTCACGTGGGGTGAACTGCACCAAGCGTTTGCCTTTGGCATCGTCCACCTCAGTGCCCTTATGCCCCACGCCATACTGAACGGCAATGTTCTTGAGAGATACGCTTTGTTCTACGCCATGCAAAGCACGCGCCATAGATTGTGTGTCGAGCCAGCCCATAGGTTTGATGCCGTACCGCCACGACAGGATAGACCCATCGAACATGGTGTTGTGTGCCAGTACAAGCGAGTCTGCCCAAGGCAGTCGGTCAAGTGCCGTTGCTACCCGCAGTTCGCTACCTGACACCCACACGGGTGGCGCGTCATCTACCTTGTACGAAAAACCAATCGTCTGAAACAAGCCAGCCCGCACATACTCTTCAGTACTTATCTTGCTAAGGCTGTAGTCTTGGTCGTAGTAAGTTTCAAAATCTATTGTAATTAGGTGAGTCATTTACTGTCTGTCCTTTTTCGTATTCTTCTATTAGTTTTCTTTTGTCGTTTTTTCTTGGCTCAAGCGCATCGCCAGAAACGATTTGCTCTAGCATATGTTTATGCATATCTTTAAGATATATGGTTCGATAGGTTGCTAGTAGTACGTCAACCTCTTCTTTAGACAAAGCCCAAAGCGCACCATAGCGTCCACCTCTTGCTACTTCTTGCAACGCTTCTATAACAGTTTCCCAACGACCTCTGGGGCTGTAGTGCATGAACTCTTCGGGGTTAGTTTGCATGCGGGCTAACACCAACTGGGTGTAATCACTAAAGTTTTTGGGCATATAAATCCTCTATTTTCATCAGCCATTCTTTCAACTGGCCTACGTTTGTTTCGTTGATGACCCACGCTGTGCCGTGTGCCTTGCGTATCTTGGCAATCTCGCGCTCTTGCAAGACTGTCGTTACACCCTTACCCGCTTTGCACTCGATGGCTATGAAGTGCCCATCAAGACAGCAGATGATGTCGGGTATGCCTTGTCTGCCGTAGCCGTTGGCGGGCGGGCAGAAGTAATAGACACCATGCTCATCGAGTATGGTGCGTACCGCGTGCTTGACCTTAACTTCAGGCGTCTGGGCCATACGCAATTTCCTCGTCAAGTTTTTGCATATAGTGCCTAGCCTTGCCAGCATCGTCACTACCATCTTTGCGACCCGCACGCATGCTGTACTTGATGATGTTACCTTTCAAGAAGCCAAGGAATTCGTCGCGGGTTAGCACCGCTTGCATGACAGCCCAAGGTTGCACGGGCATATCTTTGTAGTGGTTACCGCTGACCTGTATGTCGTCAGCACGCGTGCCGTTGAACTGTTGGTCAATCAGGGTTTCGGGGAACATTTCAAGTTGTTTCATAGTAAGGCTTCCTCTAGGTTGATGATTCGTTGTTTAGTAGATTCGCGCATTACTTTTTCTAACACGCGGGGGTCGACTCGCTCGAATGGATTCCAGTTGTTTCTGGTTATTTTCAAGATTAAGTCGGCGTTCTTCGTCAATGGCTTCTTGCGGGATAACGACTTCTTGGGTGGTGAATCTATGTTCGTTGGCACATTCTCTCCGTCTGGTATACCCAAATGTGGGTGATTTTTTTGTTTGTTTTACGAGCGACCATGCCCCACATGTGGGGCATTTCATTCCTCTCTCGCTTTCAGCATTGCGTCTGCCATGCCATAACAGGCTTCAGCAGATGTGTTTTTTAATAGTTTTGTTTTTTCATCTGAATAAGATTTGCGTTGAAGTTCAGCAATAACGGATGGCATAACCACTTGCATAGCCTGAGCCGCAAAGTAGTCACGCAAGGTAATCGCGGAAATCATTTCATGTTCTTTCATCTAGTCCTCCGAACTCAACATAAAAATTGCCACGGCAACCGTCACTACCACCACCCCACCAAGGCACATCAGTAACACTACCCATGCAATAGTTTCAAGCATCTTTGTCTCCTAGTTCTTTAAGCCTCTCTTCGAGGCGACGTATACGCTGGCGGTTGTACTCGACAACACTTGTTGCGTACTCAAGTGACTTCTCTGCTTGCATCTTCGATAGAAACGCGTCACGCATTTCGATGTCAATGAGTTCTTGCATCGTGCGTGGGCGTAACATATCTTTGATAAAAGTTACTATGGTTTCTCGTTTAGTCATGGGTTCTTCTCCTTCTGTTGGTTGGTTGGTATAAGTCTTCGGGCCAAAAAACTTCTGCAAGTTTTAGTTCGGGGTTTTTCAATTTGCGTATTGCTTTCATCTGAATCTGGCGAATACGCTCTTGTGTTAAGTCATACATCTCCGCAATTTCCTCAAGCGTAGAGTCACTACCCAGACCAATACCAAATCTAAAGCGCAACACTTTGGATTCTCTGGGTGTCAGCACGTCTAGCAGTTCTTGTACAAATGCTGAGACTTCTTTTCTGTACAACTCTTCTTCGGGGCATACATATTCTGTGGGTTGTGGCGGGTATGGCAACTCAGGAAACTCATCGTCGTGTTTATACCCGCCGTAGTAATACGCTTTACGCAATTCATAACCCGCATTTACCATACTGCCGTAGGGTATGGTCTGCCCCTTGTTTATTTTGCCGTAAGGTCTACGCATTTTTTTCTTTCAGTTTGGCTTCTGCCCACAATGCGCCTTGAATGAATCCATGCCCTAGTTCTCCTTTGGATTCTCCCTGTTTAATTTCCTCATCCGTCAGCCCTACCCATGTGCGCTGTGGTGCGATTGTTGCCGTCACTTTGTAGCTGGCATTTAGCATTGGGTCTTTAAAACCGATGCCGCCAACTTTCTCAGTCCAAACCACAGGCTCTTGCTCTGGCTGTGCCAATTCAGCCATCACTTTGTATGTAGCGCGAACCGCCGCGTCTTCGAGGCTTATCCGCATATCGCGTTTAATTGATGCCAACTGTTTCTGGCTCAGGGCATCGTAGTCATCATCAGTCATGTGTTCTTCTCCTTGAGTTTGGCTTCAATGCCTCTGAAAAATTCACGCCAAAAACTAT